>ERZ809074.394-NODE-394-length-70228-cov-7.837544_pt1 | contig 70228 bp, 50 predicted proteins | sample MGYA00520795_ERZ809074 | MGnify/ENA primary metagenome ERZ809074 (study PRJEB31570, sample SAMEA3212989) | Homo sapiens | biome: human-gut; feature: human gut; material: fecal | place: Sweden | collected 2011 ...
TCGCACGAATTTTCACTAATTCAATATTTTCGGCTGCGCTCGGCAATATGAGCAAACTCTATTGCGCTCGCTTGCGCGAAAATTCAATATTTTCGGCTGCGCTCGGCAATATGAGCAAGCTCTATTGCGCTCGCTTGCGCGAAAATTCAATATTTTCGGCTGCGCTCGGCAGTATTTTTTGAGATTTTCGGCTGCCTCGGCAAAGCTCGAACAAGTTCGGCTCTGCGCTCGCTTGCGCGAAAATTCGTGAGATTAGTGCGACCGACCAGGTCGCCATTTTACTCATTGAAAGAGATTAGTGTAAATTCGTGAAATTCGTGGGCAAAAAGAAATAACTCGTGGGCAAACGTTCATATTCATGCACCTTCGGTTGCGGCTCGGCAGAGTCCAAGTAAACTTGGTCTCTGCGTTCGCCTTGCACAAACGTTATAATTTCACTTTCACCTTCACTGGCTTCGACTCATTCTGCAGGCGGTCGAGCGCGGTCACGACATAGACGAATTTCTCCTTGCCGGCGGTGTAAGGCAGCTTGATGCAGGTTTGGTCGGTGATGGCCACGATGTGTTCCGCCCGCTCGAGGTCGATGCGTTCCTTGGCTCCGAAACGGTAGACCACGTATTTGGTCACCTCCTCCTGCGGTCGCTTGGCTTTCTTGGGCGCGAGCCAGAAGAGGTAATAGCCAGTGGGCATCCACTGCGCCTTGACTTTGCGCGGCTTGGCGGGCGTGTGTTTCCCGAGGAAGGGGTATAAAGGCTGCAAGGCCGGGGTGCGGTGATAGTTTCGGGCAAGTTCTGTGGCAAATCCGCCTTCGTCGCGTGCCACGGCCGCCGAGTACCACAGGCAGGAACCCTGAATGCCGCGCAGCGTACGCTGCAGGCGCATCTTCTCCGCCATCTGGTTTTGCGCGGGGTTGTTGATGTCGGCGGCGCGCACCGTGCGCTCCACGTCCTGCCCTATGTAGAGCGGGCGTGCGGCGGCAAAGCGGCTCCACCAGTGTATCAGTTCGTCGTAGTCGGCGGCGGGGTGCCCGATTTCCCAGTAGATTTGCGGCACGAGATAGTCCACCCAGCCGTTATTGACCCAAAAGAGCACGTCAGCATAAAGGTCATCGTAGTTTTGCAGCCCCTTTGTCTTCGAGCCGGGCAGGTTTGTGCCTTCTTTGATGTTATGATAAATGCCGAAGGGCGACACGCCGAATTTCACCCAAGGCTTCACGGCGTGGATGCTGTCGCCGAGCATCTGGATAAAAGTATTGACATTGTAGCGCCGCCAATCGTTGATGTCGGCAATGCCGTTGCGATGCGCGGCGTAGGTCTCGGCATCGGGAATGGAGAGCCCCGCCACGGGGTAGGGGTAGAAATAGTCGTCGATGTGCAGCCCGTCCACGTCGTAGCGGCGCACGATGTCGGCGGCGATGGAACAGATATACTTGCGGTTCTCCGCCATGCCGGGGTCGAAGAGAATGAGGTTGTCGTATTTGAAGAAGCGTTCCGGGTGTTGCACGTAGGGGTGCGTCGCCGCCAGTTCCGTAGTGCCCTTCGTCTTGGCGCGGAACGGGTTGATCCACGCGTGCAGCTCCATGCCGCGCTTATGACATTCGTCCACCATCCACGCCAGCGGGTCCCAATAGGGCGCGGGGCGCTGTCCCTGCCGCCCCGTGAGGTAGCGGCTCCACGGTTCGTAGGGCGACTCGTAAAAAGCGTCGGCCTCGCCGCGCACTTGGAAAATTACGGCATTCACCCCGCACTTTTGCAGCGCGTCGAGCTGCTTGTTGAGATTGCCCTGCATGGCATCGCGCGAAAGGCCTTGGAACTGGCCGTTGATAAACTGTATCCACGCGCCCCGGAACTCGCGCTTCGGCTGCGGGGAGGTCTGTGCCACGGCGGTGCCGAGTGAGAGCAGCGCACCGATGAAAAGGAGGAAAAAGTGCTTCATCATTGATAATATAGAGGTGGAATTGGCCCTTATCCTATAAGCAAAGGGCAATTTAAGGCTGTAAAGGTACGCTTTTTTCAGCAAAAGCATGGAAGCGAGCCGCCGAAAGTTGCAGGCGGCAGCATTTGCGTGCCCTTTTGCCGCCCCCGCGCATCGGTTTTCTGGTGGGAGGGGCTGGCTGAATGGAGGGGAAAGGAAAAATCTTGTTAAGGCCGCTTCGCTTTCTGCGCAGAGCGTGCGCGGCGCGTTTGCAATCGTTAAGGCGATGGGGCGCGAAGATTTACGGATAATTAAGAAAAGAAGAATTTGCTCCGTGCAAATTCCGATGAAATCAAAGAAAATTTTCACTTTCAAGCACCTCGTAAAAATTATCTCCGAGCAAATTTTCACGGGCTTGCTTATAATTTTTACGGTCATATAAGACAATTTTTCCGCTCATATAAGATAGTTGGCCCCCAAAACGCGAAAAGAGGAAAAGCCTGCGCTCTTCCTCTTTCTGCTGTTGCAAATGTATGATTTTTCTTCGGTTTCGCCAAAAGCCTCCCAGTTGTGCCAGGGGCTGTCAAAGCATGTGGCGGCGCGTTTTATCCTCCCCTCAATCAAGGTCTATAAGACGGGCAACATTCCCTCCCTGATGAGCCGCTCCACGCCGAGGCGGATAGAGGCGAGGCCGAACTCCTCAGGGCGCACGTCCGCTGCGGGCAGCCAGCGCAAGGCGTCGGCGTCGTCGGCGGCTACCAAGGCCGCGTCGTCGGCAAGGCGGCACAGGAAAAAGGCGTCCGTGGTGTGGACATCGAAGCCCGAGAAGCGGTAGACGTTCGTGAGCGAAAACAGATAGCGCAGGGCAGACACTTCGCCGCCCGTCTCTTCGCGCACCTCGCGGCGGCAGCCTTCTTCGAGCGTTTCGCCGGGGTCGACGAAGCCGCCGGGCAGGTCGAGCGTGCCGCGTGCCGGCTCTAAGGCGCGGCGTACCGTGAGCAGTTCGCCGCGGGCGTTGAAGATTACGGCGACCGTTGAGGCAGAGGCGTTGTGGTAGTAAGTAAAGCCGCAGTCGGAGCAACGTTTGGCGCGCCCGTCGCTAACAGCGAACTGCGCGGAGCCGCAGCGCGGGCAAAATTTGAAGAGGGAGAGAGGGTGGGGCATAATGTGAGTATTTGTTGGGCGCGAGATACGTCCCTATTCTTCAATGAGTTCTTTGGGGATTTCCGTGCGCGGCACGAGGCCTTTCTTTTTCCAGCCTTCGAGTTGCGACACGATGTTGCCGCGCCCCGTGGAGAGTTGTTTCGAGGCCTCTTCGTAGGTGGCGGAGAGCTGGGAAATGCCGTTGCCAATCTTGACAAAATTCTGGGCAAACGTGACGAATTTCTTGTGAATCTTTTCTGCCGATTCGTAAATCTGGCTCACGTTCTGCTCGCGCAGGCTGCTCTGCCACAGGTTGTAAGCCAGCTGCAACGCCATGAGCAGGTTGCCGGGATTGATCAGTATGACGTGGCTCTTGTATGCGTCGAGCGGCAAGGCGGGGTCGGCGGAAATGGCGGACATATAGGCGGCTTCCGACGGTACGAACATGAGAACGTAGCCGATGTTGTGCTCTACGAGTTTGTCGTAGCTTTTCGCGCTCAACTCCTTGACGTGGGCGCGCAGGCTGCGCACGTGCTCTTTCAGGCAGGCGGCCTGTTCCTCCGGCGTTTGCGCTGAGGCGTAGCGCGTGTAGGCTATGAGCGACACCTTCGAGTCGATGACCACCGCCCGCTGCTCGGGCAGATGCACCACGACATCGGGGATAAACTCGCGCCCCTCGTCGTCGCGCGTGCGGGCCTGCAGCGTGAAATCGCGTCCCGCCGTGAGGCCCGAGGCTTCGAGTATGTTGCGCAGCACGGCCTCGCCCCAGTTGCCCTGCGCCTTGTTGTTGGCGGTGAGCGCGCGCGCCAGTTCGCCGGCTTCGCGGCTCACGCTGGCTGTGGTGTCCATGAGTGCCTTGACGTACTTGTCCATCGCGGCGTGTCCGCTGACGAAGCGGTCGCGGAAGTCCTCGATGTCCTTGCCGAGCGGCGCGAGGAGGTCTTCGAGCGTGTGGAGATGCGCCTTGCGCAGAGCGGAGCTTTCGTGCTGTATGAGGTCTTCCGCCACGGCGCGAAACTCCGAGCGCAGGGCCGCTGCCTCCGCCTTGCGGTTTTCGGCGGCGTGGCGGCGCTCGCTTTCGAGCAGGGTGCGTGCCTGCACCTCCGCCTCTTTCAGACGCTGCATTTCGGCAGACGTGCGGCGGATATGAAAAAGCAGCCCGACAAGAAATCCGGCTGCTATACTTAGGATAATGATGAAGGCCAGCGATAGGGGAGACATAAAAACGGTAAATTTTTTAGTCCAATAAAATATGTTTATTTATCCACGATTTTTATTGACCCACGAATTGCACGAATTTACACGAATTCTTTTCAATGATTAAAAGGCGACCTGTACGGTCGCACGAATTTTCACTAATTTAATATTTTCGGCTACGCTCGGCAAAATGAGCAAGCTCTATTGCGCTCGTTTGCACGAATATTCACTGATTTTATTCGTGAAAATTCGCGCGACCGATCAGGTCGCCATTAAAACGCAGGACACGATATTCGTGAAAATTCGTGCAATTCGTGGGCAATAAATTCGTGGGCAATAAATTTCGTGGGCAAAAATAAATTGATTCGAGGACGAGAAATATTTTACCCCTCGATAATGGCGAGTGCTTCCTCAATCGAGAGCTGCTGCTGCTCGCCCGTCTCCATGTTTTTCAGAGTAAGGCGGTTTTCGGCCAGTTCGCTCTCGCCCACCAAGGCCACAAACGGAATGTGCTGCGCGTTGGCATAGGCCATCTGCTTCTTCATCTTCACCGTGTCGGGGTAAACCTCGGTGGAAACGCCCTTTTTGCGGGCTGCGGCGGCATATTCGAGGCAGCGGGCCGCTTCGCGTTCGCCGAAATTGATGAAGAGCAGGCGCACGCTGCCAGCCGTGTCGGAAGGATAAAGGTCGAGGCCATTAAGCACATCGTAGATGCGGTCTGCGCCGAAGGAGATGCCCACGCCGCTAAGGCCCGGCATGCCGAAGATGCCCGTGAGGTTGTCGTAGCGGCCGCCGCCCGTGATGCTGCCGATGGCGTAGTCGAGGGCTTTCACCTCGAAAATGCAGCCCGTGTAGTAGTTCAGGCCGCGGGCGAGCGTGAGGTCGAGCTCAATCTCGTTGCGCAGCGAACCGGCGGCGGCGAGCGTGTCGAGCACGAAAGCCACCTCGTCGCAGCCTTTCAGGCCCGTTTCGCTGGCGGCCAGCACCTCGCGCATCGTTGCCACCTTCTCGGCATTGCTGCCTTTGAGGCCGATGATGGGTTGCAGCGTCTGCACCTGCTCGGCGTTGAGCCCGGCGGCGAGGAGTTCCTCGTTCACCTTCTCGAGGCCTATCTTGTCGAGCTTGTCGATGGCTACGGTGATGTCGATAATCTTGTCGGCCGCACCGATGATTTCAGCAATTCCCGTGAGAATCTTGCGGTTGTTGATTTTAATGCTGACGCGGATGCCGAAGCGCGAGAACACCTCGTCGATGATTTGCATCAGTTCCACCTCGTTGAGCAGAGAGTCCGAGCCTACTATATCGGCGTCGCACTGATAAAACTCGCGGTAGCGCCCTTTCTGCGGGCGGTCGGCACGCCATACGGGCTGGATTTGATAGCGCTTGAAGGGCATCTGCAATTCCTCGCGGTGCTGCACCACGTAGCGGGCGAAGGGCACGGTGAGGTCGTAGCGCAGGCCTTTCTCGCAGAAGCGCGAGGCGAGGGCCGCCGCGCTCTTTTCGGCGTAGTCGTCGGTGGAAACAGCGTTTTTGAAGTCGCCCGAGTTCAAAATCTTAAATAAGAGTTTGTCTCCTTCCTCTCCGTATTTGCCCATAAGGGTGGAGAGATTTTCAGTGGCGGGCGTTTCTATCTGCCGAAAGCCGTAGAGGGCATATACCTTACGGATAGTTTCAAAAATATAGTTGCGGCGCGCCATTTCAACGGGGCCGAAGTCGCGCGTGCCTTTGGGAATGGAGGGTTTCATGCTTGGGGTAAGTAGGGGCGTTTTGCAACACGCCCGGTTAATGAATGATTTTATTTGCTAACTTCTTTCACAAGATAAATATACGTGGGCAGGTGGTCGGAATAGCCGTTGAGCCATGCGCCGCCGGCGTGCGTGCGGAGCGTGTTGCCCTTGTAGCGTCCTTCCTGCTGGAAAAGATAGTCGCGCATGAAGACCTCGTTCTTATAGAACTTCAAAGTCTTGCGGTCGCTGCCGAGCAGGTTGCCGCTAAACACGATTTGGTCGAATAGGTTCCACTTGCCGTCGTAGAGCAGCGTGCCCTGGCCCACCTTGTAAAGCATGTCCCACCAAGGATTAAACAGGTCGTTCTCCGCCTTAATGTCCTGCTTCTTGTGTTTGCACTGTAAAGAGCGCGTCATGCTCTTGTTGGCGGGGTCGTCGTTCATGTCGCCCATGATAACCACCTTTGCGCCCGGGTCTTGCTGCATCAGCGCCTCTTTGAGGGCATAGACCTGCTCGCCGGCACGCTCGCGGGCTTCGCTGCCTGCCGCGCGCGAGGGCCAGTGATTGACGATAAAATGGAATTTCTCGCCGGCCAGTTTGCCGCTCATCACGAGAAAGCCGCGCGTGATGTGCGTGGTGTCGCCTTTAAGTTCGGTGTAGGCGTGCACCTGCTTATGCTCGTCCACATAGAAACCGAGGTCGACGTCGGGCTGATTTTTGTCCTTATAATAATATGGTACGAGCATCGAACTTTCGAGCGTGAAGAGGCGGGGGTTGTAGAAGAAAGCACATTCCACGCCGCGGCGGTCGGGCCCGTCGTAGTGCACGATTTGCCAGCCGCGCTTTTGCAATGCCGGCTGTTTCAGGAGGTCTTCGAGCACGTTGCGGTTTTCGATTTCCGACACTCCGATGACCGCCGGGCCGGCAGGAAGCTTGTCGGTGCAGAGTTCCGAGAGCACGCGCGACATGTTGCGGAGCTTTGCCTCGTACTTCATCTTGCCCCACTTGTTGCGCCCGTCGGGAAGAAACTCATAATCGTTTTTGCCGGCATCGTGCAGCGTGTCGAACAGATTTTCAAGGTTGTAAAATGCCACGCCATAGAGCGCGTAACGCTTCTCGCCCTGCTGCGGAGCGGTGAACGAAGACAAAACCGCCGCCGAAAGGAGCAAGAACAAAAAGGAAAAAACTGTCTTTTTCATATCAAGGTAAAATCAGATGGCAAGGAGGGTGAAAGTGAGGCGGCAAAAGAGGGAAAAACCGCACTTTCTGCTATTTGAGTGGCAAATTTCCAAAAAAAATCTGACAATAAAGGCGATTTTCTGCCTTAAAATAGCAATTTAATAAATTTGTAAAAGAGCGGACAAGAAATTTGTACTACCTTTGCACAGTTTCACAGCAGAAAGTTACGGAAAACAACTGAAACGATACTATGAAAAGAGTGAAACGGACCGCCATTTCGTTCGCTCGCAAATCTGCATACTCAACAAATCTAAATATCAAATCATTCCACAAACTTACTTTTATGAATAAAGGTCTAAAACTTGTGGCAGCGGCGTGGTGCTTTATCGGAACGGCCTACGCGCAGCAGCCAAACGACAGCCTTTATGTAGCCGGCGACAACGCAGACTTTACGTTTACAGAGTCGCAACTGGACGAGGACAACGATGCCCCGCAAACGGTGTCGTCAATCTCCTCGGAGCAAAACGATGCCTACCTTTCGGAGGTGGGCTATCGCTTCTCGGCTATGCGTTTCAGGACGCGCGCCTATGACAACCAGTACAATAGCGTCTACATGAACGGCTTGCGACTGAACGACTCCGAACTCGGACGCTTCAGCTACAGCATGATCGGCGGTATGAACGACGCCACGCGCAACAAAGAGGGCGTGACGGGTTTCGACTACAACATGTTCGGCACCACCGGCATCGGCGGGGCGCAAAACATCAACACCCGCGCCTCGGCATTCGCACAGGGCAACAAAATCGCCCTTTCGGGCTGCAACCGCAACTATGTGGCGCGCGGCATGTACACTTACGCCACCGGCCTCCTGCCCTCTGGCTGGGCTTTTGCAGGCACGGTGGGCTACCGCTGGTCGAAAGAAGGCGTGATTGAAGGCACGTACTACAACTCGTTCAGCTACCTGCTCTCTGCCGAAAAGCGTTGGAACGACCACGCCCTTTCACTCGTTACCTTCGGCTCGCCTACGGAGCGCGCGCAGCAGGGTGCCTCCACCGAGGAGGCCTATTGGCTCGCCAACTCCCACTATTACAACCCCAACTGGGGCTATCAGGGCGGCAAGAAGCGCAATGCACGCGTGGTGCACGACTATGAGCCGACGGCCATCCTTACTTGGGACTGGAAGATTAACGACGACATGAAACTCTCCACTTCGGCCGGTTTCAAGTATTCCATGTATAGCTCCTCGGCACTCGGTTGGAACGGCAACGCCTACGACCCCCGCCCCGACTATTACAAGAATCTGCCCTCGAGCACCTTTAATGTTTACGACACCGACGGGCAGAATACGCCCAATTATCTTTCCGAAAATCCTTGGTTCCTGGAAGAATACAACTCTCTTTACAACTATTGGACTTCTGACAAGGCTAATCGGCAGATCAATTGGGACCGCATGTATCTCGTCAATCAGGAACATGCTGCCACGGGCGGCGATGCGCTCTACTACGTGGAACGCCGCCACAACGACCAAATGGTGTTTGCCTTCAACACGGCTTTCAATCACGCCGTCAATGAGCACAGCAAGTATGCCGTGGGCGTTCAACTCAACTCTACCAAAGGCATGCACTACAAAACGATGGACGACCTGCTCGGCGCTTTGCGCTACACCGACATCGACAAGTTCGCCGCACGCGACTACGGCGAAGGCAGCATTATGGCGCAGAACGACCTGAACAATCCCAACCGCCAAATCGGCGTGGGCGACAAGTTCGGATACAACTATAATATATATGTCAATCAAGTCCGCGCATGGACGCAGTATCGCTACAACTACGGCGGCCTCACCTTTAACCTCGGCGCACACATCGACGGTACGCAGATGGAGCGCGAGGGTCTGATGCGCAACGGCCGCGCAGCCGACAATTCCTTCGGCAAGAGCGGCAAGGCAAGCTTCCTCGGCGGCGGCGGAAAGTTTGCGCTCAACTATCGCCTGGGTGCCGGCAACGACATTTTCGCGGGTATGAGCGCAGAAAGCAACGCCCCCTTGGCACGCAACAGCTTCATTGCGCCGCGTATGCAGAACAACTTCGTGGACAACCTCACCAACGAGGAGGTCTTCGGCGGCGAACTGGGCTGGAAGTTCCGCTTCGGCCCTGTGTCGGGTATAGTAAAGGGCTACTACACGCGCTTTAACAACGGCGTGGAGCAAACGGCTTTCTATAACGATGCGGAAGAACGCTTCACCTATCTCACCATGACGGGCGTTGACCGCGAGCACTACGGCGTTGAGGCTTCTATCAACTGGCAGGTGACGAGCAAACTCTCCTTCAACCTTATGGGTACGTATGGCGAAGCCAAATACGTGAACAATCCTTTGGCGCAACTCGCTTACGAAGGTATGGACGCCGCTACCATTCAAGACCTGAACATTTGGGCAAATCCCGTGACGGGCGCCAATATGCCGTTGCGCGTCATTGCCGACGGCATGCGCGTGAACGGCACTCCCCTCACAGCTGTAAGCCTTGCGGCAAACTATAACACCAACGGCTGGTTCTTTGAACTCGCGCTCAATTACTACGACCGCGTTTACGTGGGCTTCTCGCAGTACAACCGCCTCTCCAACGTGCTGGCTTCTTACACGCCGAACGGCGTAGACGCCAATGGCAACGACACCTATCTGCCCACCAAGCAGGAACTCGAAACCAACGGCGGCATTCTCTTTGACGATAAGGGCAATTACGTGAAAGCCTACTCGCCCGAGCAGGAGAAGTTCGACGGCGGCTTCATGCTCGACGCTTCTATCGGCAAGTTCATACGCTTGAAGAAAGGCAAGAGCATCAGCATCAACCTTTCCTTGCAGAACATCACGAACAACCGCAACCTCCGCACCGGCGGCTACGAGCAAAACCGTGGCGACTACTACAACACCGGCGAAAAGCGTGCTTACGTGTTCTCGAAGAACTCTAAGTACTATTACGCCAACGCCATCAATGGTTTCCTCAATATCGGTTTCAAGTTCTAACACATATATATAAATATGACTACAATGAAAAAGATATATTCTTTCCTGCTTGCCGCCTGCGCCGGGCTGTCGCTCGCTTCGTGCATGAACGACGATATGGAGTCGCCCGCGCTGGATTATGAGCAGGCTTCGATAACGTCGACGACCGATGTGGGAACGACCAACATCAAGATTGCCGCGCTCAAAGACAAGTATGCCAGCACGTTCCGTCAGGCAAATGCTTGGCTGAAAATTGAAGAAGACCTCGTGTTCGAGGGTGTTGTCTGCGCCAACGACCGTGGCGGCGGACTTTATCAGAGCATACTTCTGCGCGACATCGACAATGAGGCAGGCACCGACCAGTGCATTCAGCTGGCCATCAAGAACACTTGCCTTTATCCTTACTTTAAGCTCGGCCAGCGCGTCAAGGTGAACCTCAACGGGCTTTACGTAGGTTGCTACGGCTATGTGCCCAAAGTGGGTCAGCCTTACCTTACTTCTAACGGCAATATGCGCCTTGGCCCTGTGCTTTTGAGCGATATTAAGACCAGAGTGCAGTTGCTCGGCATGCCCAACCCCGGCGCGCCCGAACTGGTGCCCCTCGAACCGGCCGATGCATGGTTCCAGGCTAATATGACCTATAAGAACGTGCCCATGCTGGCCAAGGTGACGGGAACTTTCGACGAGGTTTCCATTGCCAAAAAGAATACAGCGGCTGAGGGCGAGTTGGACGCTTACAAAGGACAGTATGAACCTCTGCCCAAAGTCTTTGCTCCGCTTGTGCTGCGCGATGACGGCTATGGCGTAGACCGCACGCTTGTGTTGCGCGACGGCAAGACGAAGCTTTCTTTCCGTTCCAGCACCAGCTGCGATTTTGCCAACGTGCCCCTTCCTGAGGACGAGCGCTCTTATACGGGTATGCTTAGTTTCTATGGCAGCGAATGGCAGATGCAGCTCCGCTATTTTGAAGATATTTATCCGAATATCGAAATGCCGAACTATCAAAATCAGTAACAATACAAACAGCAATATAAAATGAAAAAGACTTTTCAATTCTTAGCCCTTGCCTTTGCGGCTCTTTGCTTTACCGCTTGCGAGGACGTTCCCGCGCCTTACAATATTTTTTCAGAAGGCGCCGGTCAGGGCACAGGTTCCCATCTGCCTTATACGGTAACCTTTGAATCAAGCCTCGGTGACTTTACAACGGAGAATACCGTGGGCGATTTCCCTTGGACGTGCCAACACAGTTGTGCGCAAATCACTTCTTATATCGACACCGACGGCGACGGCACGAAGGAAAACAATCCGGCAACCAGCTGGCTGATTTCTCCGGCGTTCGACCTTACGGGTGTTGAGGCTGCCCACGTTTCTTTCGACTATATCCTGCGCTATGCCAACGCCTCTGATCTGGCTACCAACTATCAGGTGCTCGTCAGCAAGGACTATACGAAAGATGCCGGCGTGGCTGCCGCCAGCTGGACAGTCCTGCCCCTGGATTTGGTGCAAGTTTCTGATTGGGACACTTGGACAAATACGGGCAACCTGAATATTCCCGCCGAGTTCTGCAACACGGCAAACGTGACCATCGCGCTGCGCTATATTGCCCAAGCCAAGGCCGCCACGTGGGAAGTTAAGAACTTTGTACTCGACCAAGGCGCAGGTGACCAAGGCGCAGGCGACAACGGCGGCGGCTCTGGCGAAGAAGGCGGAGTAAAGACGCTGCCTTATTCCGAAGAGTTCAGCACGACGCTCGGCGGCTTTAAGAACTACACGACCTCGGGCGAAGGTGCTTGGACGATTGATTACAGCACGGCCAAGGCCACGGGCTACGACAACGCTTCCACGGTGACCACCGCAGGCACGTACTATCTTGTCAGCCCCGAAATCTCGCTCGCCGGACAAACTGCCGTGCATGTGTCTTACGAATACATCTTGCGTTACAACAAGGGCGACGAAAACCAGCAGGTATTCATTACGGATGCCTTCAATGAGGCAACTCCTGCCGAGGGCTGGACGCTTCTTGTAGACAAGCACACGGAAGGAACCGACTGGACTACTTTTGCCAAAGAAGATATTGCTATTCCTGCCGCTTATCTCGGCAAAACGGTTCGCATTGCTTTCCGCTACAACACGAATGCCGAAAGCGGTTCTACTTGGGAAGTGAAAAACTTTGCCATTGCTGCCGGCGCACCAGGTGAGGGCGGCAATACCGGCGGCGAAGGCGGCGGATCGGTGGACACCCCCATCACCAACGATTATATCACCGTTACGGCAGCTTCCTTCGGCCTTGAAAACCAAGCGGCAGTTACGGAACTTAAGCTGAGCGACGGCACAACGCTTACCTTCGACGGCGGAGGCAACACCAACCCGCCTAAGTATTACGATGCAGCCAAAAATATCCGCATGTATCCCAAGAACACCATGACGGTGAAGGCCAGCAAGAAGATTGCCGCCATTGTGCTCAATGTCGACAAGTACAACGGCGATATTTGCAACGCCAGCGGCGACATCACTGCCAACCCCGGCAGCGTTTCCACCTCCGAGCAGGTTGTGACGATTAGCAACGTGAACGCCACCTCTACGGTTATCACCAACACGTCCACCACAACCGGCCCGAAGAGCCAAATCCGCTGGGTCTCGCTGACGGTTTACTACGTAGAATAATCTGTGCGTTTTTAGTAGACGAGTTTACAAGTAAACGAGTAGACGAGACAAGTCACTCGTAGAAATATTGTATTGCAAAACATACTTGTCTTGTTTACTCGTCTACTCGTTTACTTGTTTACTATAATTGTTCCATACAATATTATATTAAGGCCGTTGTTGCGGTAGACGCGCAGCAACGGTCTTATTTTCCTTAAAATGAAGAAAAACCTTTTTATCGTTTCCCTTTGCTTCGTGCTCGGCGGCTGTCTCTGTTTTTCCTGCGGCAGCGATGACGATGGCATCGTCTATGGCCAGGAGAACACCAATCCGGGCGGCGGGCCGCTCCCCACTACTGGGACTGCTGTGCTCTCGCGCCTCGAAACCCCGGCCACAAAGAGCGGTAACCTCGTCGTTTCGCATTGGAGCGTCGAGGGCGGTGACAGTGTGATGACTTATTGTCTCGAATATGACCCCGTGAAGCACCATTCCCGTTGGGTGGCATTCCGCTTCGACGGGCGCACCCGTGCTAACAACGTGTCGCGCAAAAGTTACGACATTCGCCCGCAATACCCAGAAGACCCCAAACTCAACGGCCAGAACGCCATTGAGAGCGATGCCAGTTTCAGCGGCTACGACCACGGCCACCTTTGCGCCTCCGCCGACCGCCTTTATTCCCGTACTGCCAACGACAACACCTTCTACATGACCAACATGTCGCCGCAAATCGGGCACTTCAACCAATACTATTGGGTGGTGCTCGAAGGATTGGTGCAGGACCTCGGCAGATCGGGAAAATACGGTGCTAACTTCGCCGACACGCTCTACGTGGTGAAAGGCGGCACCATCGACAATGCCGACCAAATCCTCGGCTATGCGTGCAGCAACCGCATGCCCGTGCCTAAGTATTACTATATGGCCTTGCTGCGCGTCAAAAACGGTGCGTATTCCTCCATCGCCTTTTGGATGGAGCATAAGGACTACGGCACAGTAAAGCCTTCGCTCGCCACCATCAAGCAGCATTGCGTGAGCGTGCAGTCGTTGCAGAATTACACCGGCATTGACTTCTTCCACAACCTCCCCGACGTGGTGGAGCAAAAGGTGGAACAGCAATGCGACCCCTCTTCTTGGGGCATGTAACCGCCGCTTTTGAGGAGCAAAAAAGCACAAAATCAAAAAATATGTGCAGCAAAATGCGTTTTTCCTATATGAAACTTTGTTTATCTTAGGAATAAACGCTAATTTTGCACGCAGAAAATCATTTGAAATCAATATTAACCATTCAAACAGAAAGATCATGTCTGATATCGAAGCAAAAGTAAAAGCTATCATCGTTGACAAACTCAGTGTTGATGAAGCAGACGTTAAGAACGAAGCAAGTTTCGCCAATGACCTCGGCGCAGATTCTCTCGACACCGTAGAACTCATCATGGAATTCGAAAGAGAGTTCGGCATCTCTATCCCCGACAACGAAGCTGAAAAGATTTCTACCGTCGGCGATGCTATCGCTTACATCGAAGCCAACAAGTAAAAAGTTGACGAAGACCTTTTATTTTGAAACCATTTTAAGAAACTGTAACCTCCTCAAAGGAGGCTACGGTTTCTCTTCGTTTTAGAAACCCCGCTCATTTTTCTCACTTTTTTGTGCAAGCGTAAACACGCTTTCGGCCTGCTTACGCCTGCACTGAGCAAAACACTTCAAGAATTATGGAATTGAAAAGAGTGGTCGTTACCGGCCTTGGTGCTCTGACACCCGTGGGCAACACGATGCCCGAAACCTGGGAAAACATTAAGAAAGGCGTCAGCGGCGCCGGCCCTATCACACACTTCGATGCCTCTAAGTTCAAGGCTACCTTCGCCTGCGAGGTGAAGAATTTCAACGCAACTGAGTTCATCGACCGCAAGGAAGCCCGCAAGATGGACCTTTACGAGCAGTACGCCCTCGTGGCTGCAATGGAAGCCATTAAGGACTGCGGCTGGGATTTGGAGAAGGTGGACAAAAACCGCATCGGCGTCATTCTCGGCGTCGGCATCGGCGGTATCCATACCTTCGAGGAAGAAGTCAGCAACTACGCCAAAAACGGCGAGGCAATGGGTCCCAAATACAATCCCTTCTTCATTCCGAAGATGATTGCCGACATCGCAGCCGGACAAATCTCTATCCAGTACGGTTTCCACGGTCCTAACTACACCACGACCTCAGCCTGCGCCTCTTCCACCAACGCCTTAGCAGATGCCTTCAACCTCATTCGCCTCGGCAAGGCTGATGCTATTGTTACCGGCGGTTCCGAAGCCGCTATCTGGCCTGCCGGCGTGGGCGGTTTCACGGCTATGCACGCCCTCTCCACGCGCAACGACGACCCCGAGCACGCTTCGCGTCCCTTCTCCGCCAGCCGCGACGGTTTCGTTATGGGCGAAGGCGCCGGTGTGCTCATTCTCGAAGAACTCGAGCACGCCAAGGCACGCGGTGCTAAGATCTACTGCGAAGTAGCAGGTGTGGGCATGTCGGCCGATGCGCACCACATCACCGCTTCCCACCCCGAAGGCCTCGGTGCCAACCTCGTGATGAGCAATGCCCTCGAAGACGCAGGCATGAAGCCCGAAGATATCGACTACATCAACGTTCACGGCACGTCTACGCCCGTCGGCGACATCTCCGAAGTGAAGGCCATCACAAAACTCTTCGGCGAACACGCCTATAAGCTCAACATCAGCTCCACGAAGTCCATGACCGGCCACCTTCTCGGCGCAGCCGGTGCCGTGGAAGCCCTGATTTGTTGCCTCGCCGTGCAGAACGACATCGTGCCGCCTACCATCAACCACGAAGAAGGCGACAACGACGAGAATATCGACTACAACCTCAACTTTACCTTCAACAAGGCACAGCAGCGCACCGTGCGCGCCGCCCTCAGCAATACCTTTGGCTTCGGCGGCCACAATGCGTGCTGCATCCTGAAGAAGTACGAAGCGTAATATTATTCCTTAGGGGCGCGTTCCTTCCCGTGGAATGCGCCCCTATTTGTATACGTTTATTCCTATCCCCGCCGCTGCAACGCGGCCCTATCCCCTTATGATTACCAATTTGCTCGACCGGGTGAAGTTCCCCTTCCGTAAAGACAAGGAACTCCTCTCGGCCCTCCATGATATATTGGGGTTTTATCCCCACAACCTTGAAATCTATCGCGTGGCATTTGCCCACCGCTCCCTCTCTTACCGCAGCAAGGACCGCCGCAACCAGGAGACCGGCCGCCCGCTCAACAACGAACGCCTCGAATACCTCGGCGATGCCGTGCTCGAAACCGTGGTGAGCGACATTATCTACCACCACTTTGACCGCCGCCGCGAAGGTTTCCTCACAGCCACGCGTTCCAAGGTCGTGTCCCGCGAAACGCTCAACCGCCTCTCTGAGGAAATGAATATCCTCAAACTGGTACGCGCCGCCCAAGGCATATCTACCAACCACACCAATATAGGAGGCAATGCCTTCGAAGCCCTTATGGGCGCGATTTACCTCGACCGGGGCTTCCGCTACTGCCGCTGGTTCATCGAGAAGCGCGTCATGGGGCGGTTTATCGACCTCGACAAGCTCGCCAACAAGGAAGTAAACTTCAAAAGCAAGCTCCTCGAATGGAGCCAGAAGAACCGCATCAACACTGCCTTCAACATGGAAGGCGGCACAGGCGGTGAGCGCGTATTCTTCACAACGGTCGTGATAGAAGGTCTTGTGGCAGGCAAGGGCAAGGGACTTTCCAAGAAAGAGAGTCAGCAGATAGCCGCCAAGGAAGCCCTGACAAAGTTGCGCCGCGAACCCTTGTTCCTCGACAGTGTGTTCCAGGCCAAGGAACAGCGCACCGCGATGGAAGCGGAAGAAGCCTTTGCGCTCCCGCATATCGACGAGATAGAAGACATCCTCACCAAGGAGCAGGGCAAGGGCAGCAAGCCCAAGCGCACCGAGCAGGAAGCCCCTGTGCTCGAAACGGCGACCGATGCTCCCGCCGCCTCGGAATTGAGCGACGGCAACGAGACGCCGGCCGCCAAACCGCGCCGCCGCCGCAGTCGCAGCCGCTCCGCAAAGTCGGTAAGCGAGGCGGTGAAAACTGCCCCCGCAGCCGAATCCGAAGCACAGCAGCCTGTGTCCGAACCCGAGGCAAAAAATCCCCAAACCCGCCGTCCGCAGCCGCCGCGCACCGATGAAGACACCGATGCCGCCACGGGTAAGCCGCGCCGTCGCCGCCGTTCCCGTGCCGCAAAGCCTGCCGGCGATGCCGCATCCGCCCAATCGTCAGAGGCCGACCGCGAGGCCATTATCCGCGCCGCCGAAGGGGCCGCGTTTACAGAATAAGAAGAGTCCCTTTTAAGGATATACCGCCAAAAGTCAGGCAGCAATTTTTCCCTTGCTACCTGACTTTTTTTCGTAAATGCACAGACATTTTTTCCTTTCATATAAGATAGTTTTTGTTACAAAGTTTGTAACATGCATTACAAACCTTGTAATATGTATTAGAAAGTTTGTAACGGCTGTTACAAACTTTCTAATAAACTTTTTCTTAGCAGATAGTGAAAAACATCTGCGTCAGAGTAAAAACTTTCAAGCGGACAGGAACATTTTTAACGCGGATACAAAAAACGCGGTGCCTGGAAATTTCCAAGCACCGCGTTTGCAATACTAATTATCTACCTTTAATCTTCAATCAGGTTCTTGCCCGTCATTTCGGCAGGCTGCTCCAAGCCCATGATGTGCAGGATGCTCGGGGCCACGTCGGCCAGAACGCCGTTTTGCACCTTTGCACCTTTGTTTTTCGTCACGTAGATGAAAGGCACGGGGTTGAGCGAGTGTGCCGTGTTGGGCGTGCCGTCCTCGTTGAGGGCGTTGTCGGCGTTGCCGTGGTCGGCAATGATGATGGTCTCGTAGTCCGTCTCGTTGGCGGCGGTCACCACGTCGCGCACGCAGGCGTCGACGGCCGTTACAGCCTTTTCGATGGCGGGATAGATGCCCGTGTGGCCCACCATGTCGCCGTTGGCGAAGTTCACCACGATGAAGTCGTACTTGTTCTCGCGGATAGCGGCTACGAGCTTATCTTTCACCTCATAGGCCGACATTTCGGGCTTCAGGTCGTAGGTAGCCACCTTCGGCGAAGCCACGAGAATGCGGTCCTCGCCCTCGTAAGGCGTTTCGCGACCGCCGTTGAAGAAGAACGTAACGTGGGCGTACTTTTCCGTCTCAGCGGTGTGGAGCTGCTTCAAACCCTTAGAGGAAAGGTATTCGCCGAGCGTGTTCTCCACATTTTCCTTCGGGAAGAGAATATGTACGCCGGTGAAAGAAGCGTCATAGGGCGTCATGCAGTAATATTGCAGGCCGGGAATGGTGGTCATGCCTTCCTCGGGCATGTCCTGCTGCGTGAGCACCATGGTAAGTTCCTTGGCGCGGTCGTTGCGGTAGTTGAAGAAGATAACCACGTCGCCCTCTTGAATGCGTCCGTCAACGTGCGCATTCACGAGCGGTTCCATAAACTCGTCGGTGTTCTTATGCTCCTCGGAGTCGGTGTCGTAGCAGCTTTGCACGCCTTCCACCATATCTTCCACCTTGCGGCCGATGCCGTGCACGAGCTGGTCGTAGGCAATCTTCACGCGGTTCCAGCGCTTGTCGCGGTCCATGGCGTAAAAGCGGCCGATGATGCTGGCGATGTGCGCGCCGTTGGCGGCACAATGCTTGTCGAGGAGTTCGATGAAGCCCTTGCCGCTCTTCGGGTCGGTGTCGCGGCCGTCCATGAAGCAGTGCACGAAGGTGCGCTCGGCAACGCCGTATTCCTTAGCGATTTCCACGAGTTTGAACAAGTGGTCGAGCGATGAGTGCACGCCGCCCGTGGAGGTGAGGCCCATGAGGTGCAGGTTCTTGCCGTGCTCCTTGGCGTAGCTGTAAGCACTTACGATTTCGGGATTTTTGAGAATGCTGCCGTCCTTGCAGGCGCGGTTGATCTTTACAAGGTCTTGGTAGACGATGCGTCCTGCGCCGATGTTGAGGTGACCCACTTCGGAGTTACCCATCTGTCCGTCGGGCAAACCTACGTTCTCGCCCGAGGCGAGGAGCTGGGAGTGCGGATAATCGGCGTCCAATGAATCCATGAAAGGCGTGGGCGTCTGATAGATTACATCGCCTTTGCCGTGTGTGCCGATGCCCCAACCGTCGAGGATCATCAGCAGAGCTTTCTTTGCCATATTTTGAATAGAAATTTAGAGGTTTTCCAGCAGTATGCTTTACGTTTACAAAGTTAGTAATTCTTTCACACGCAAAACGCGGCCACGGGGCAAAAAGTGCGATTTTATAGGCAGAGAGTTGCCTTTTCGCGGCGGTTAATACGGCGTTTTGTCCGTTTTCTGCTCCCACGCCTCGAAGGTGGCGATGGCTTCCTTTCCGAGGAGTTGCTCTGCGCGGAGGGTGCGCTCGGAGAGCGGCAGGGCGAGTTCTTTGTAGATAAAGGCGTCGTCGAAACCGATGTGGGCGGCGTCGGCCTTGGTGTTGCCATAAAAGAGGCGGTCGAGGCGTGCCCAGTAAATCGCGCCGAGGCACATGGGGCAAGGTTCGCAGGAAGAATAGATTTCGCAGCCTGAGAGGTTGAACGTGCCGAGTTTCTGCGCCGCCGCGCGTATGGCCGACACTTCGGCGTGTGCCGTTGGGTCGCAGTTGGCAGTGACACGGTTCACGCCTGTGGCGATGATTTCTCCGCCGCGCGCTATGACCGCTCCGAAGGGTCCGCCGCCGTTTTCAACGTTTGCCGAGGCGAGGCGTATGGCCTCGCGCATAAGTTCTTCTTGGTTCATGGTAGGAGGTTTTTTATAGTGCCTATGATGTTGATAGTCTCTGATCGTTGGGTGGATGAAACAAATGATATTAGATAAAAACCAGTAAAAACATCTTGCTTCGTTTGAAGCCCCTTGGGCTACGCCGCTGGTCTTAACGCCGAGCTTGTGAGCCTAATCGGCTCACGCTCGCCCTTAATCCCTGCGGCTGCGGTCAGTGCCCGCCCGCTTCAAACGCCGCAAGGAAAAAACCATTAAAAACCCGTGAGACCTTGATGCAGCCTTAAAGGTAAAGAAAAGGTTGCCCATTGAAAACGGGTTTTTCCTGGTTTTTCCCTTGTTCTGTGTGGGGCGGGCGGAAACCGCCCGCCGCCTTAACGGATAAAGCACGAGACGAAAGTCTGCAGACTTTCAGGCTCGGGGTTTATACGATAAGGCGAGCCGCAGGCCCACACAGAACAAGCGGTTTTATTTGGTTTTTATCTTAATTCAACCAACAGGCTATTTATTAAAAAAGGAGGAAGAGCGTGTGCTCCTCCTCCTTTTTGCTAAACTGTCGGTGTCTTTATTCCTTGAAGTCGGCGGGGAGCATCGAAACGGTGATGCAGTTGCCGTCTTTGAGCAAGTGGTTCTTCACGAAGTTCTGGATATCTTCGGACTTCAAGCCGCTGATGGCGGCTTCGTAGCCGGTCTGCTCGTCGAAGCCCCACATGTTCTTGCTTTCGATGAGGTTCTGCCAGTAGCCGTTCTTCTTCTGCTTGTCGGCATAGTCTTTGAGTTCGAATTTCTGGAACTTGTCGAGTTCTTCGGTCGTTACGCCCTTGGCGGCGATGTCCATGATGCCCTGCTTCATGAGCAAGAGGGCGGAGTCGCGCTTTTCGGGCTTCACGGGGCAATAGATTTGCAGCTGATACATTTGGTCCTTGCCGAAGTATGCGCCGCCGGCTGCACCCACGCTGTAAGCCATGCTGCCTTCTTCGCGGATGCTCTTGAGGTAGCGCTGCGAGAGGATTTCGCCAAGTGCGTTGGCCACTACGCCATCCTTCATCGTGTAAGGCAGGTCGCCCCACCAAACCTGAACGATGTTGGCCTTAGGCGTTTCCATGGCGCGGGTGAAGAGGTTGTCCACCTTGCCCTTTGCAGGTTTGATGTTGAGGTTCGTCATTTCCTCGCGCTTGGCAACTGCGGGCATAGAGGCGATGTAGGTTTCCACGAAGAGGCGGAGGCTGTCTTCGTCGAAGTTACCCGTGAAGTAGAAGTCGAAGTCTGCGCCCGTGGCGAAGCGTTCCTGATAAATCTGCTTGATGCGCTCGAAGCTGGCCTTGTCGAGGTCGGCAGCCTTCATCGTCTTGTGGCGCGGGTGGTGCTGGTAGATTGTAGACTTTACAGAGTCGGAGAAAGCCATTTCAGGCAACTTCTCTGCATTTTCAAGCTGCGATTTGAGCAGGGAGATGAGGTTGTTGTAAGCGTCTACGTCGTCGCAGGGCTTCTGGAAGCGGAGGTAAATCAGTTCGAAGAGCGTGCGGAGGTCTTTCGGCGTGGACGAACCCGAGAGGTTGTCGGTCACGGCGCCGAGAGCGGGCGAGCAGCTTGCCTGTTTGCCTGCGAGTTTCTTTTCGAGTTCCGTGCTCTTGAAGTTTCCTAAGCCCGTGGAGCTCATCACCATGTCGAAGAGGTCAAGGTTGAGCTGGTCTTTCTCGCTCACCTTGTACTCGCCGCCGAAGCTGGTGGCAGAGAAGAGCACCTCGCTGTCGTTGAAGTCCGTCTTCTTGAAATAAACCTTGGCACCGTTGCCAAGCGTCCAGCAGGTGTAGCCGAAGGCAGCGGGCTTTTCGCTGATGATGTCGCCCTTCTGGGGAACGACGGGCACGAGCGGCTCGTTCTTCACATTGTCCACGTAGGCTTCGAGCTTAGCCTTGGCGGCCTTTTCGACAGCCTGCTTCAAAGCGTCGGCGGTGGGCACGGCATAGCCTTCCTTATCGGGGTACATGCCAAAGACAACGAAGTTCTCTTCCGTAGAATTTTCCTTAAACATCTCGTCGATGCCCTGCTTGAGAGCGGCAACGGGCATCTGCGTAGAAAGCGCCTGATAAAGCTGATACTCCAGTTCGATGCCGGGAATGGGCTCATCTTCGAGGAAGTGGCGCACGTACTGCGGGATATAGAAGCTGTTGTACTGCTTGTCGCGATTGTTGTAAATCTTCTCGATTTGGCTCATAAACTCATCGCGGGCGCGGAGCAATTCCGTTTCGGTCACGCCGTGTTGGCTTACGCGCACGAGTTCCTGCATCACTACGTTGAGTGCTTCGGCATCTTTGCCGGGTTTGGGAAGAATGTATACAGAAAGCGCATCTTTGGTCTTGCTGACAATATAATTGCCGTAGCTGCAACCGGCGGCGGTGAAGGGGCAGTCGGCCTTTTGCGTCAGTTCGTTAAGGCGGGCGTTGATGACATCGCAACCGAGGTTCATCATCAGTTCTATGACGTACTGCATCTGAGTGCCGCGAATCTCATCGGGCATGGGGTCGGCCTTGAAGAATACCTGCATAACGCCGGAAGCCTGTTCCTTGTCCTTATCTACAACATAAATCGGCTTTTTGGTGTCGGGCACGGGGTAGTGCTCGTAAGCGGCGGCGTTTTCAGGCATCTTGATGGAAGAGAAGATGTCCTTGATGCGTTGCTCGATTTGGTCAACATCGATGTCGCCCACCACGATAATGCCTTGGAGGTCGGGGCGATACCACTTCTCGTAATAGTTGCGCAGTTCCTGCGGCTTGAAGTTGTCGATAACGCTCATAAGGCCGATGGGGAAGCGTTCGCCGTAGCGCGAGCCGGGATAGAGTTTCGGCAGGCAGCGCTCCATAATGCGCATTGAGCCGGAAGAACGCATGCGCCACTCTTCGTGGATTACGCCGCGCTCCTTGTCGATTTCGCTCTCTTCGAGCAGCAGGCCGTCGGCCCAGTCGTGCAGGATGTAGAGGCAGGAATCGACGTTCGTGGCCGAAACGGGCACATCGTTGATGTTGTAAACCGTTTCGTCGGTCGAGGTGTAGGCGTTGAGGTTCTCGCCGAACTTAACGCCGATGCTTTCGCAGAAGCCCACGATGCGGTTGCCGGGGAAGTGCTGCGTGCCGTTGAAGCACATGTGTTCGAGGAAGTGGGCGAGACCGCGCTGCGACTCTTCTTCCTGCACCGAACCTACCTTTTGCGCGATGTAGAAACTGGCGCGATCCTTCGGCAGTTCGTTGTGACGGATGTAATACGTCAGTCCGTTGGGCAGTTTGCCGTAGCGCACTTCCTTGTCAATCGGCAGCTTCGGCATCTGCGGCATTCCCTGCGCGTCGATGCGCTGTGCCGGCGCGAGGACAGCCAGTGCAAAGAGCGACAGGAGGATTTTCTTGATGTTCATAATGGTAAAATATTAGTTGATTAAGAGTTTCTTAGTGGTTAGACGCAGCAAACGCGCGGTTTGCTACAAGATAAGATGAAAAACTTGCGATACAATATTATTAATATAGGTACTCAAAGCCGCTATTTTGCATAAAGGGCGCACTTTGCGAATATAATCTGCCTGCAAAATTACGCATTATCTGCTATTATAAGGGCAGATAATGGAAAAACATTTGTAGATTTGCACCAAAAATAACGCGCGGAGGCTAAACGATGCTTGTTTCAGTGCCGCGCCGCAGCCTATTTCCCAAAATCTGGTAAAATGGTACGCAAATTTGATTTTCTGATTATCGGTTCCGGCGTTGCCGGAATGAGTTACGCCCTGCAAGTGGCAGAAGCCGGCAAGGGCAAAGTGGCACTCGTTTGCAAAACATCAATCGAAGAAGCCAACACTGCAAAGGCACAGGGCGGTATCGCCTCCGTGACCAACCTCGAAGTAGACGATTTCGAGAAGCACATCAAAGACACGCTCATCGCGGGCGACTATATCAGCGACCGCCGCGCTGTGGAGCAGGTGGTAAAAGGTGCGCCCGAAGGCATACGCCGGCTCGTGCAGTGGGGCGTGAATTTCGACAAGAAAGAAGACGGGCAGTTTGACCTGCATCGCGAAGGCGGACACTCCGAGTTCCGTATCCTCCACCATGCCGATGACACCGGCTTCGAGATACAGCGCGGCCTGATTGAAGCAGTGCGCCGCCACCCTAATATTACGCTGCTCGAAAATCACTTTGCCGTGGAAATCATCACGCAGCACCACCTCGGCGTGGAGGTGACGCGCCGCACGCCCGGCATCGAATGTTTTGGCGCGTACGTGCTCGACCCCGACACGCATAAGATAGACACTGTGCTCTCGCGCGTCACGGTGCTCGCCACCGGCGGCTGCGGCGCGGTGTATGCCACGACGACCAACCCCAACATTGCCACGGGTGACGGCATCGCCATGGCGTATCGCGCCAAAGCAACCGTGCAGGACATGGAGTTCATACAATTCCACCCCACTGCCCTGTTCCACCCCGGCGAGACGCACCCCGCCTATCTTATCACCGAGGCCATGCGCGGCTACGGCGGCATACTGCGCCTGCCCAACGGCGAGGAGTTCATGCAGAAGTACGACAAGCGCCTCTCATTGGCTCCGCGCGACATCGTGGCGCGTGCCATCGACAAAGAGATGAAGAAGCACGGCATCGACCACGTGTGCCTCGACGTTACGCATAAGCCGGCAGAAGAGACGCGCCGCCATTTCCCGAATATCTACGCCAAATGCCTCTCCATCGGCATCGACATCACCAAAGAGTATATCCCCGTCGCGCCCTGCGCCCACTATCTGTGCGGCGGCATCAAGGTAGACCTCAACGCCTGCTCGAGCATACGTCGCCTCTATGCCATAGGCGAATGTTCCTGCACGGGACTGCACGGCGGAAACCGCCTCGCCAGCAACTCGCTCATCGAAGCCGTGGTGTATGCCGAGGCGGCGGCGAAGCACAGCCTTGAGCATGTCGGCGAGTACGAGTTCAACACCGCCGTGCCCGAATGGAACGACGAGGGCACGCTTTCCAACGAGGAGAAAGTGCTCATCGCGCAAGATGTCCGCGAGGTGGGGCAGGTGATGTCGTCGTATGTGGGCATCGTGCGCAGCGACTTGCGCCTGAAGCGCGCCTGGACGCGCCTCGACCTGCTGTATGAAGAGACGGAAGAACTCTTTAAGCGCGTGAAAGCCACGCGCGACATTTGCGAGCTCCGCAATATGATCAACGTGGGTTATCTCATCACGCGCCAGGCCATGGAGCGCAAGGAGAGCCGCGGGCTGCACTACACCATCAATTACCCCAAGCACGCCTACGACCAGAAGTAAAAAGCCTAAATCCATAACACGCGGCGGGCAAGAAATGCAGAAGCATTGCTTGCCCGCCGTGCGTTATTCCGCCTTCGCGCCCGCCAGCCACGGCACGGCGCGCGTCAGTTGCTTCCAGCACCATTGCCTTGCCTGGTCGAGCAGGGTGCAGAGCAGATATACGCAGCACATCGTGCTGAATATCAGGAGCGGGCAGGCGATGCCCGAATAATTTTTGTAGATGTCTTTTACTATTGGGTGATAGACCGTTTCGATGAACGGCGCGGTGCAGTGCAGCACATAGACCGCAAAGGAAGCCGTGGCTAAGATGCCGATAAGGCGGTTGCCTCTATTGATGCGCAATTTTGTGAAGGCTAAGAGCAAAAATGTGGCACCGGCAATGGTGAGCGGGTTGGTGTAGTGCAGGGCTATCTTTCTTAAAAATGGCAGGAAGTGCCAGCCGTTGCAGAGAAAGAGCAGCGTGCCCATGAGCGTGCCGCAGGCAAGGTAGATGAGCAGGTCGGTGCGTGCCCGCAGCTGCGTCCAGCGCGGCCGATAGAGGCGCATGTAGCGTGCCAGCAGGTAAAGCCCGATGAACGAAAGGGGCGAATAACCGTCTGAGAAGAACTGCTGCCCGCCGTCGCCGAAGAAGTTGAACACGGTTTGGAAGACAAAGAAACCTATCAGCGTGGCTGCAAAGGTGCGGCGGTCGGTGTGCGCGACGAAAGCGTTGAGTATCGGCGAAAGGATAAGCAGCATCAGATATGCCTTCACGAACCACAGGCATTTGCTCAGCTGCAAAGCGTCCAGCACGAGGTCTTTGTCGAATGTCACGTAGCCCGTGGCGGCGAAGAACACCGCCGAACCGATTGAGAAGAACAGGGCGGTGAAGATAAACGACGTGTAGCTGCGGTGGCGGGCGTTCAGACCGAACCAGCCGGAAATCATTACGAACACATCGACTGCCACAATCGTCATCGTCTCAATCCAGCAACGCGTGAAGGAGGGTAGGGCGGCGTGGAGGCATTCTTGTTTGTCGGGCATGCCGAAAGGAGAGAAATTAGCGTGCAGCGCGAGCACCATCATCATGCACACCACGCGCAGCAGCTCTACGTTCATCTGCCTTGGCGCTTTCTGCAACTGGACATCCATATATATAATATTGTGTGTGGCGGGGAGAAAAGAAAAGCGAGGGCATGCTTCGTGCACGCCCTCGCTTGTGGGTTTATTTTAGAATGGGAAGAAGAGCGGTATAGTGAGGATGGCCACAATTCCCATAATGATTTGCAGCGGCAAGCCTACCTTCACGTAGTCGGCAAAGGTGTAATGGCCGGCGTTCATCACCATGGCGTTGGGCGGCGTGCAGATCGGTGTGGCGAAGCAGCAACTGGCAGCTACGGCGGCGCACATCATGAACGGCGTGGGCGATACGCCGAGTTGCTGGGCCGATACCCAGGCGATGGGGGCTACGAGGATAGCCGTTGCCGAGTTGCTGATAAAGGTGGAGAGCAGCGACGTGACGAAATATACGCCAGCCATGGCTGCGATGGATCCGTAGTCGCGCAGCATTTCAACGAGCGAGGTAGCGATTGCGGCCGAAAGCCCCGTCTTGGAGAGTGCCGTACTCATCGGCATCATGGCGGCAATCAGCACGATGCTTTCCCAACCGATCATCTTGTAGGCGGCATCGACGCTGCGCACGCAGCGCGTCAGCACCATCAGCAAGCCGGCGATGATTACCGAGGCCACGGGCTTGATGCCGATTTGGTCGGCAAATACCATGCAGAACACCATGGCCACCATAATGCCTGCGGCAAGCGGTGCCTTGTGGTCGAGCGCAACGCTCTCGGCATCTGCTTTCGGGTCGCCGAAGACCACCCATTCGCGGCTCTTTTTGGCCATGCTTTCAATGCCTTTCCACGAACCGTGTACCAAAATCATGTCGCCGGCCTTCACGGGTGCATCGAGCATATCGTCGAAAATATATTTGCCGTTGCGCTTCACGGCGAGCACGTTGAGGTTGAAGCGCTCGTTGAAGTTGGCAGCGCGCAGGGGGCGGTTGACGAGTGCCGATTCGGGCGTGATGAGCACTTCGGAAAGGCCGATTTCGTAGAAGTCGAGCTTTGCTCTCGTGCCGCGCTCGCTGTCTTCGTGAATGATGAGGTTGTGCGCATCGGCGAAGGTGTGTACGCGGTCGTATTGGCCGAGCACAAAGAGCGTGTCGCCCTTTTGGAACACCGTGTCGGCCTTGACCAGTTCCTGTATCTTTGTGCTGAACATCGACTTGTTGGCGCGTCGGATTTCGAGCAGCGTGATGCCGTAGTTGTGGCGTATGTTAAGCTCGCCTACCGAGCGGCCTTCGAGCAGCGAGTGCCCTTCGTCAACTTGCAGGCGAAACACGCAGTCGTCCAAGTGGTATTCCTGCAAGAGCGAGGCTATGCTTCGGTCGTCGCCCTTCTCGGCTCCGTCGCGATCCTTCTTGTTAAGGAAGAATTTGCAAAGCGGATAGAGGAGCAGCAAGCCGGTGAGGAGGCAGATGATACCGATGGGCGTGAAGTCGAAGAAGCTGAAGCCCGGCAGGTTGTTGTCGCGCAGGTAGCCGTCCACGATGAGGTTAGGCGGCGTACCGATGAGCGTGAGCACGCCGCCCATGCTGCTGGCGAAGGCGAGGGGCATCATCAGTTTGGCGGGGTTTGTGCCGGAGGTTTTCGACATGGCGAGGATAATGGGCAGCAGCAGCGCCACGGTACCCGTGTTGCTCACGAAGGCTGCCACCACGGCGGTCACGATCATCACGAGGAAAAAGAGCCGCTTCTCGTCCGTGCCTGCGAGGCGCAGCAGCTTGCCGCTGATGGTCTTGGCGAGGCCGGTCTGGAACACCGCGCCGCCCACGATGAACAGGCCGATCATCATCACTACGGCGGAGTTGGAGAAGCCGGCAAGCGCCTCGGAGGGCGTGATGACGTTGGTGGTAAGCAGGATGGCCATGGAGCAGAGCGCCACAATGTCGGAGCGCACTTTGTCGGCCATGAACGCCACGATGGTCAGCAGGAACGTGAGTACCACGATGGCCTGCTGCGTGTCGAGGAAAGGGAAAATGAAATTAAGGATTTCCGTAATCGTTTCCATTTCGATTTTTGGGAATAAATAGAATAATTAGGTTTAGGTTATAAGGTTTGTTCTTTTAATAAAACAGCACAAGAGGCGTCTCATTCAGGACGAAACGCCTCTTGCTGCGCGCAAAGTTAGTATTTACAAACGAATTAGGGACTTAAAAACGCTGCTTTTTCGTTTTTAAGCCCCTAATTTGCTATTTTTTCTTAGTCAATGTCTTCGTCAGCCTCGTAGCCACCCATTTCGCGGATAGCGTTTTTCAGCATTACGTACTGCTGGAAGAGATGGTTCACGGGCACTTCGCCCTTTGTGTAGTCGTGCATCGGGCTCTTCAAGAAGAAACTCAGGAAGCGCTGCGTGCCGTAGCGGCCCTTGCGGGCAGCGAGGTCGGAGAGCAACACGAGGTCGAGCAACAGCGGTGCTGCGAGGATAGAGTCGCGGCAGAGGAAGTTGATCTTGATCTGCATGGGATAGCCCATCCAACCGAAGATGTCGATATTATCCCAGCCTTCCTTGTTGTCGTTGCGCGGCGGGTAGTAGTTGATGCGCACCTTGTGATAGTAGTCCGTGTAGAGGTCGGGCTGATTTTCCGGCACGAGAATGCTTTCGAGCGTAGAGAGCTTGCTCACTTCCTTTGTGTGGAAATTGGCAGGCTCGTCGAGCACGAGGCCGTCGCGGTTGCCGAGGATATTTGTGGAGAACCAGCCGCTCAGGCCGAGGCAGCGGGTGCCGATAATCGGGGCGAAGCCCGACTTCACGAGCGTCTGACCCGTCTTGAAGTCCTTGCCAGCAATGGGCATCTTGGTCTTTTCTGCCATTTCCCACATAGCGGGAATGTCCACGGTGGTGTTGGGTGCGCCCATGATGAACGGTGCGCCTTCTGCGAGGGCTGCGTAGGCGTAGCACATAGAGGGTGCGATGTGCTTGCGGTCGTCGGCCTTCATGGCTGCTTCGAGGGCAGCGAGCGTGCCGTGTACCTCTTCGTCCACGGGTACATAGATTTCCGTGGAGGCAGCCCAGATAACGACGATGCGGTCGCAGCCGTTCTCGGCCTTGAACTTGCGAATGTCCTCGCGCAGGGCTTCAACCATATCCCAGCGCGTGGCGCAATCTTTCACGTTGTCGCCGTCGAGACGCTTGGCATAGTCGCGGTCGAAAGCGGCCTTCATGGGCTTAATGGCTTTCAGCTCGTCTTCAACGGGGAGAATGTCTTTGGCTTTGAGCACTTCGGCGTTCACGGCGCTTTCAAAGGCGTTGGCGGGATATACGTCCCACGCACCGAACACGATGTCTTTCAAATCTGTGAGCGGCACGATTTCGCCGTAGTGCAGATATTTCTTGTTTTCACCGCGGCCCACGCGGATTTTGTCGTACTGCGTCATTGAGCCTACGGGTTTAGCGAGACCCTTGCGTGTCATAAGCACGCCGGTGATGAATGTGGTGGTCACGGCGCCGAGGCCGACGCACATCACACCAAGTTTTCCTTTTGCTGATTCCATAATAACTTTATGTGAATGTTTGTTTTTGTACTATGCAAAGCACAAAATTACAAATTGTTTTATTAAAGGTGCTAAGATGTGTTTTGACTTTTCCTCTAAGAAGAACTTTTGAATGTTTTTGTGGAGTTTGCGAACAATTCAAACGCCGTTTTTTGCCATTTAAGCGTTAATTATCGCTACTTGCTTGCGCTTGCAGCCCATCGCGCAGCACCAGGCGTGCCTCAGGACCGAGGTTGCACAAAAGGTCGAGTATGCTGAGATTCGGCAGAAAGCCCGTGCGCTCTTGGAACACCTGATAATAGGGTCGCGCCATAAAACCGCTCTCCGCCGCTGCACTTTTCTTGGGACTGAAGGCGGTGCGCAAGTCAAGTGCCTCTGGATATTCCGAAGCGGCATTAATATAATGTGTGGAGGGCGTTACGGGCGTGTGCAGTCCCAGCAGTTCGCAGCACACGTCGCGCAGGGCGGCGTTGAAATCTACCAAATACTCGTAATCTTCAAAGAAAGCCCCGCGCAAATCGTCTTCATAATACTCAAAGAAAGGGCTGCTCTCGTAAGCTGAAGCAATGGCTTGCCAATGCAGCCGCTTCCAGCCGCCGTGGTCGCTAAGGCGCACCTCGCCGATTGGCGTGTGCGACGCTCCGCTCCGCTCCACGGGTACAGTCAGTGGCAGCGGCCCCGTGGGCGTGGCGATTAGGCAGCGGTTGCGATACGTCTGCTTCAGATAATGCTCGTGCCGCTCCTCAATGACCGCGTCGGCGGCATAGAGGTGACAGTAGTATTCTATCGGCGCAAAGTAGGCGGAAGAAAGCAGAACGAGCATGGATTATATCAATATAGTTTATTTGCCCGCGAATTGCAGGGTTTTCGTGGACAAATAAAAAAAGGGTTTTAGTCCACTATTTTTCCCCACGAATTTCACGAATTTACACGAATAACCAAGCGTTTAGATAATAGCGACCTTATAGGTCGCACGAATTTTCACTAATTCAACGTTTGTGCAAGGCGAGTGCAGCCGAAAATCTCTAATACAATGCTTTGATTAGTGTAAATTCGTGCGACCGAACAGGTCGCCATTAATATAATTGAGCATGTTTCGTGTAAATTCGTGAAATTCGTGGACAAATAAAACGATCGTTTCGCGGGCAAAGTTTTATTTAATATCCCCCACCCATTTGAAGAAGCGGCTCCAACGCATCTTGCCGTCGAAGAGGCCGTAGTCCGGGTCGAGCGAAATCCAGATAAAGAGCGGTTTGCCCACAATGTGGTCTTCCGGCACGAAGCCCCAGAAGCGAGAGTCGGCGGAGTTGTCACGGTTGTCGCCCTGCATCCAATAGTAGTCCATCTTGAAGGTGTAGGAGTCGGCGGCCTTGCCGTTAATATAGATTTTTCCGCCGCGCACTTCGAGGCTATTGCCCTCGTACACGCGGATAGGCCGCTCGTAAATCGGCAGGTTGGCGAGCGTGAGGCGGAGTGTTTTGCCTTTTTTCGGAATCCACAGCGGCCCGTAATTTGCCGTCGTCCAGTCCTTTGCCATATTCTGCGGATAGAGCCAGCCCGCATCGGGCACGGCGCGGGTGATTGATGCCACGATGTCCTTACGCGCTTCCAGCTGCTTGCGCACCTTGTGCGTCAGCGGCATCCACACCGTGTTGCCGTTGCGCTGCGCGTAGAGGTCCTCTTCCGTGATGCCCAGCTCGCGTTTCAGTTCGTCGGGCAAGTCTTGCTTGAAGGTCACCTCATAGGCATACTGAACGTTTTCCGGCTCGGGGTTCGGTTTTCCGTCGAGATAAACCGTGTCGTTCTTGATTTGCAGCGTCTGTCCCGGCAGTCCCACGCAGCGCTTCACGTAGTTCTCGCGGCGGTCTGTGGGGCGGCTCGTTATTTCGCCGAACTCCTCGGGGTGCTGGCGCATATAGGCTGTTCCGGCGGCGTATACATTATTATATATACGTTGCTGCTCCTCGTAGCTTGTTTCTGGCAGGAGCGAGGCGGTGGCGGGAATGACGATGGTTTGCGGGAAAATCGACGTAGTGTCTGCCGTCTGCGTGCCCAGCAGCTGGTCGCCAATCTGATAGGCGAGGCGGTAGTAGTCTTGATTTTGCTGCGCGAGCGCCACGGTGTCGCCGGCAGGATAGTTGAACACCACGATGTCGTTCACCTCCACGTTGCCCAGTCCCTTCACGCGGCGGTAGTCCCAGTGCGGGTACTCGAGATAGCTTTTGCAGTTGATGATAGGCAGCGTGTGCTGCGTCATGGGCATCGTGAGCGGCGTTTGCGGAATGCGCGGGCCGTAGGCGAGCTTGCTAACGAGCAGGTAGTCGCCCGTGAGCAGCGTCTTTTCGAGCGATGAAGAGGGGATCACGAAGTTTTGGAAGAAGAACTGCGTGAGGAAATACACGCCGATGAGTGCGAACACTATGGCATCTACCCAACTCATGATGAAGCGCGTGGCGGGGCCTACTTCAGGTTCTTTCCACCAGCCCCATTTTATTTTTTTCGTGAAGCAAATGTCGAAGATAAAGGGCACGACAATCAGTCCCCACCACGATTCCACCCAATAAAGGAAGGCAAGGTAGGGGATAAGGTAAAGCGCGAATTTTACGTAAGGCATAAATAATAATTTGTAGTAAACGAGTTGACAAGTAAACGAGTAAACGAGACAGGAATGTTATGAAAAATATATTTATACGAGTAACTTGTCTTGTTTCATTGTCTACTCGTTTACTTGTTTACTAAAAATCAAACAAATCGTCCATCGTGAGGAGTCCCGAGTGCGTGGCGGTGAACTCGGCGGCGAGCACTGCGCCGAGGGCAAAGCCCTTGCGGTTGTGCGCGTCGTGGGTGATGCTGATGCAGTCGGCCTCGCTGTCGTAGCTCACGGTGTGAATGCCCGGCACCTCGCCGCGGCGCACCGCGTCGATGCGGAGCTTTTCGCCCGGCGTCTGCTTCGTGCCGCTCACCGTGCCGTCGGGCTGGAGGAGCGTGCCGCTGGTCCAGCCCGTCTTGCGGTCGAGGGCGGCGCACACCTGTTCGGCGAGGGTGATGGCCGTGCCGCTCGGTGCGTCGAGTTTGTGCACGTGGTGCGTCTCCTCGATGCTCACGTCGTAGGCCGGGAAACGGTTCATGATGCGGGCCAGATATTTGTTCACCGCCGAGAAAATCGCCATGCCGAGCGAGAAGTTCGAGGCCCAAAAGAGCGTGTGCCCTTCCTTCGTGCAGAGGCGGCGCACGTCGTCCTCATGCTCTGCTCGCCAGCCCGTAGAGCCGCTCACCACCTTCACGCCTTGCGCGAAGGCTTTCAGGTAATTGCCATAAGCAGCAGCGGGCGAAGTAAACTCAATGGCCACATCGGCCGAGCGGAAAGCGTCAGTGTCGAAATCTTGGGGGTTGTCAACGTCAATAATCGCCACAATCTCGTGGCCGCGTTCGCGGGCGATGCTTTCAATCATGCGCCCCATTTTGCCGTAACCGATAAGCGCGAATTTCATCTTATTGGAGGATATACAATATTTATATATAACATAACGTGGCAAAGTTAGAAATTCTTTTCGAGAAATATAGGCAAGTTCTTAAAATATGCCTTTTTTACGGGCAAAAGCGGTTGGCGGCGATATAAAGCAGCGGAGGCACGCCGGTTTTCTGGGGCGTGCCTCCGCTATGGGTGAAAGGAGTGTGCGGGTAACTAATTAGTGCCGCCGTTGTCCATTTGGCTCCAAAGGGAACTGTTGTAATCGCTGCTGATTCCTTTCTTGTTCGTCAGGATTTCCTCATAAATAAAGATTTTCTGGCCAAGAAAAATAAAACTTGTTAACGCGCCGTGAACCTCTGCGCAGAGAGTGAATGGCGCGTTTGCAATCGTTAAGGCGATGCGCCGCAAAGATTTAGGGATAATTAAGACTACGGAAATTTGCTCCGTGATAATTTCGACAAAAATCAAGGAGATTTTCACTTAAAAGCACATCGGAAAAATTATAAAGGAGCAAATTTTTACGGGCTTGCTTATAATTTTCACGGTCATATAAGATAATTTTTCCGCTCATATAAGATAGTTAGCCCCAAAAACGCAAAAAGAGGAAGCGCCTGCGCTCTTCCTCTTTTTGCTGATGCAAATGTATGATTTTTCTTCGGTTTTGCCAAAACGCGCCCCGTTGTGCCGCCGGCTGTCAAGGCGCTTAGCTCACGCCCCCTTCGCCCACGTGCCACTCCTGCACGTCGCCGAAAGCAGAGAGAAGGGCTTCGTCGTGGCTCACCATAACGATGGCGGTCGTGGCTCGGCGCAGTTTCAGTTCGTCGATGAACCGCGTTTTCATCAGCGTGTCGAGATGCGTGTCGGGCTCGTCGAGCAAAAGCAGGTCCGACTGGCCCGCCAAGGCGCGGGCTATGAGCGTGCGCTGCCACTGCCCGCCGCTCAATTCGGCTATGGGGCGAGAGGCGAGGTCTGATAGGTGGAAGATTTGCAGCAGACGGTCAGTCTCGCTGCGATGAGCCGCCGTAAGGCTTCCGCCGAGGCAGCCCGTGCCGAAGCAGCCCGAGAGCACCGTTTCGCGCACCGTCGTGGGGAAGCGGCGGTCGATGTGGCGATATTGCGGCAGGTAGCCCACGGCCAGTCCCTCGCGGCGGCGTATGCTTCCCGCCGTGGGCGGCAGCAGTCCCGCCATGAGCCGCAGCAGCGTGGTCTTGCCGCCTCCGTTGGCACCCGTCAGCACGATGAAATCAGCCGATTTCACCGTGCGGTGCAGGTGACACAGCACGTGGCGCTGCCCGTAACTCAGGCACGCGTTGTCGATTTCGAGCAGCGTGTCGCCGTCGGCAGGCAGGAGGTTATTTGTGGGAGAAAAAAACTGTTTGAAAAACATGATGTCAAGGAGTAGGGGGTTGCTGCAATGCGTCGGCAATCTTCAGCCACTCTTCTTCAATGTTGGCCGACAGGGGATTGATATCCACGACCTTTGCCCCGATGGTTTCGGCTATGCGGCGGGCGGCCTTGCCCGAGTGCTCACGCGATACGAACACCACGCGCACGCCTTCAGCCTGGCACATCTGCGCGATTTGCTGCAACTGACGGGGCGAAGGCTCTTTGCCATTACGCTCCACGGCTATCTGCCGCAGGCCGAAGTCGCGGGCAAAGTAGCCGAGCGCGGGGTGATGGATGAGGAAGGTGCGACACGTGGCCGTGCTGAGGCGACGGGCCACTTCCGCTGCCACGCTGTCGAGATGCGCTTTATAGCGGTCGGCGGCAGCGCGATAGGTGGGGGCGTTGGCGGTGTCGGTTTCGCAAAGCGTTTGGCACAGGTTGTCGGCCATGGCTTGCATGTTGCGCGGCGACATCCACAGGTGCGGGTCTTCGCCAGATGCGTGGTCGCAGTCCTTGTCTTCGAGTTTCTCGATATTGCTGCCGAGGCTCACGATGCGCGTGGCAGGCATCGCGCCGCCGAGTCGCTCCGTGAGCGTCTGCTCAAAGCCGAGGCTGCCCACGCGCAGGAGCAAACTGCAGTTGCCCAGTTCCAGCACGCGTCCCGGTGTAAGTTCGTAGGTCTCGGGACTCATGCCATCGGGCATCAGCGTGCTTATGCCATACTGCTCGCTGGCTATGGCAGCGGCCATGCCCGAGAGCGGCGCGATGCTCACGGTGATGGTACGCCCGGGGCTGTGCTCGGCGGCACCTTTGCAGCCTGCGAGGCAGAGGGTCAGCAGGAGGCAGCTTATGGAGAGGAGGGATATTATTGATTTCATTGATTTTATAAGTTACCTGTTGAGGACTTGCAAGTAGGGGCGTTTTGCAAAACGCCCCTACCTTAGCCAGCGGCTTGGAGATAAGCCTGGATGAGCAGCCAATAGCGCACGTATTTGCCTGCGGCTACGGTGGCAATGGCGTAGATGAAGCGCACGCGCAGAAAACCCATCGCCACGGTGATGACACTGCCGAGTATCGGCACCCACGCCAGCAGACCCGCCCACGCGCCGTAGCGGCGCACGCCGCTGAGGCTCTTGTGGAGCCGCTCGGGCGATACCTTGCACCAGCGCGTAATCCATTCCTCGCGTCCCAAGGAGCCGATGCCGTAGTTGAACGCTCCGCCGAGCGTGTTGCCCGCCGTGGCCCAAATCAGCAGTTCGTCGGGCGCGGCGCCGATGCCGAGCAGCCCGAGCATCACCAGTTCGGAACTGAACGGGAAGAAACTCCCCGCAAGGAAGGCGGCGACAAACATGCCGTAGCTGCCGTAGCTGATGAGATATTCTACAAGTTGTTCCATTCTTCTATAAAATATGGGTGGCGACGGCTATACATATATATAATATAGTCATTGCCCAAAACCAAATCTCGATGCCGCGTCCGCGTGCCAGCGTCCAGTAGTGCGCGATGAGCGGCGCGCTGTTCACGAGGAGCAGGGGGAAGGTCCACGCAAAGTGCTGTGGCAGCATGAAGGCGGCGGCGAGCAGGAAAATCTCGTTGATGATGATGCTGTGGAAAAACATCCTGACGCGGATGCGGTCGTTGTAGGAGGTGCGGAAATAATGGAAGATGCCGATGAGCGAGAGCGCGGCGAGGTAGATGCCTACCACCTTTTCGGGCAGGGAGAGCAGCGCGTAGTGGGGCATTGCAAGCAAGGGCGCATGGCACGCGCCCGAGATGTTGTCCGCGAATGCCAACGCAGCCGTTGCTAGGTCGCCCGTAATGACCGTCCACACGAACGTGCACCAATAGGGCACGGCCAGCCCAAGCAGTCCCGCCACAAACGTGCGCCACGTGAGGCAGCGCAGTTGGAAAGCCATGAAGATGTATTGCGGCGCAACGAGCAGCCACGCCACGGGGGTGAGTATCGTGGCGATGCCGGTGGAGAGAAAGGCGTGGAACACCTTGCCTTGCGAGCGCGGTTGCTGGTAGCAGGCAAAAAGCAGCAGGTAACTGACCGCAAGGCACAGCGCGGGTGCCAAACCCTCGGCAGCGGTGTGCAGGAAGGGGCAGGCGCACATCAGCAACAGAAACGACGTGCTGACGAAGCGCGAGCGAATACGCAGCAGGCCGTAGCGGTTGTTCCATTCCGCGAGGGCATAGGCCGTGAGCGCGGCGAAGAGCAGGCTTATCCACATCGCGCGGCTACCCGCGGCATCGGTCACCCATACGATAAACGTGAGCACCGAAACCACGGGCAGCGTAAACGTGCTCGTCGCCATCTTGTTGCGGAAAGTCTGCACCATGCGTTATTTCTTGGAAAATATCTTTTTACTCGTTGGTCGAATTAATCAAATGATATTGATAAAAACCAGTAAAAACATCTTGCTTCGTTTGAAGCCTTTGGGCTACGCCGCAGGTCTTATCGCCGAGCCTGTGAGCCTAATCGGCTCACGCTCGCCCTTAATCCCTGCGGCTGCGGTCGGTGCCCGCCCGCTTCAAACGTCGCAAGGAAAAAACCATAAAAAACCGTGAGACCTTGATGCCGTGGATATAGACATGACTGGGTACTTCATTAACAACGGGTTTTTCCTGGTTTTTCCCTTGTTCTGTGTGGGGCGGGCGGGCACCGACCGCCGCCTTATCGGATAGGACGCGAGACGGGAGCCGACAGGCTCACAGGCTCGGGGACTATCCGATAAGGCAAGCGACAGCCCACACAGAACAAGCGGTTTTTAATGGTTTTTATCTTAATTCAACCAACAGACCTATTCTACAAATCCTTGCCGATGTCAGTTCTGAAATACTTTTTCTCAAACTGTATATTGCGTGCGCCCTGCATAGACTTCTGCAAAGCCTCTTCTTTCGTTGCGCCGTAAGAGCTGACGGCGATGACGCGGCCGCCTGCCGTGACGATTTGCCCGTCTGCGCCGAACGCCGTGCCGGCGTGGAACACCACGCTGCCCGGAATGTCTGCGCCCGTGATGGGATAGCCCTTGCCGTATGCGCCGGGATAACCGCCCGAAACGCACATTACGCACACGGCAGCCCGCTCGTCGAACTCAATCTCCTTCTCCGCCAGCGTGCCTTCGGCCACGCCTTCGAAGAGGTCCACGAGGTCGCTTTTCAGACGCAGCATCACGGTCTCCGTTTCGGGGTCGCCCATGCGGCAGTTGTATTCGATGACCTTCGGCTGCCCGTCGCAGTTGATGAGGCCAAAGAAGATGAAGCCCTTGTAGTTGATGCCCTCGGCGGCAAGCCCTTCCACGGTGGGGCGGATAATCTCATGCTCCACCTTTCCCATCCATTCCTTGGTGGCAAACGGTACGGGCGAGACACTGCCCATGCCGCCCGTGTTCAGACCCGTGTCGCCCTCGCCGATGCGCTTGTAGTCCTTGGCCTCGGGCAGGATTTTATAGCTCTTGCCGTCGGTGAGCACGAAGACGGAGCACTCGATGCCGCTCAGGAACTCCTCGATCACCACCTTTGAAGAAGCGTTGCCGAACATGCCGCCCAGCATTTCTTTCAACTCGCGCTTGGCCTCTTCGAGCGTTTCGAGAATCAGCACGCCCTTGCCGGCGCAAAGTCCGTCGGCTTTCAGCACATAGGGCGCGCGGAGCGTTTCAAGGAAGCGCAAGCCCTCTTCAAGATGCTCGCCGTCGAAGGTGGCGTAAGCCGCCGTGGGGATATTGTGGCGCAGCATGAAAGCCTTGGCAAAATCTTTCGAACCTTCCAGCTGCGCGCCGGCTTTCGAAGGACCGATAACAGGAATGCCGCGCAAGGCCTCATTGCTTTGGAAATAATCGTAGATGCCTTTCACGAGCGGGTCCTCCGGCCCTACGACTACCATATTAATATTATGGTCAAGGGCAAAGCGTGCCACGCCGTCGAAGTCGGTGGCTTTGAGTTCCGGCACATTCGTGCCAGCCTGCGCCGTGCCGGCATTGCCGGGCGCGATAAAAAGTTGGTCTACTTTGTTGCTTTGGGCGATTTTCCATGCCAGCGCATGTTCGCGGCCGCCGCTGCCGAGCAAAAGGATGTTCATGGGGAATGTTTTTTGTTTTTATAGTGGACGAGTAAACAAGTAGACAAGTATACGAGACAGAAGTGTCTTGCAAACGATATTCTTTAGGAGAAACTAATCTTGTTTACTCGTTTACTTGTTTACTCGTTTACTTGTATACTCGTTTACTCGTTTACTTGTTTACTCGTTTACTTGTTTACTCGTTTACTTGTTTACTTGTTTACTCGTTTACTAAATCCTTATTCAATAACTATTTTCTCAACCTCTGCCTCTTCGTGCATGAAGAGCGTGGCGCTTTCGTGGAACTTCTCTGGGCTTTCCGTCGTGAGGCAATGCAGTGTACTGCCTGTCGAGCACGCTGCGGCCATATTCGGGTGCCGCCCGAGATAATCGGCGAGGCTCTTAGCCACGTATTCCCCTTGCGTCACGATGCGCACGCCCGTGGGGATGTATTTTACGATTTTGTTCATCAGCAGCGGGTAGTGCGTGCAGCCGAGGATAAGCGTGTCGATGTCGGGGTCGGCGCGAAAGAGCTCGCCGATGCGCTTCTGTACGAAATAGTCCGCGCCCGGCGAGTCAAACTCATAGTTCTCCACCAGCGGAACCCACATCGGGCAAGCCACGGCCGTGAGTTGCACGTCCGGCCAAAGCTTATGGATTTCCATGCCGTAAGAGCCGGAGTTCACCGTGCCCACCGTAGCAAGCAGTCCCACGTGGCGCGTCTTCGTGAGCGGCCCGATGGCTTCCACCGTGGGGCGGATTACGCCCAGCACGCGGCGGTCGGCGTCTATTTGCGGCAAGTCGAGCTGCTGAATGGTGCGCAATGCCTTCGCCGAGGCGGTGTTGCAGGCCAGTATCACGAGGCGGCAGCCGCGCTCGAAGAGCACCTTGACTGCTTGAAGCGTGTATTGGTAAATCACCTCGAACGAGTGCGACCCGTAAGGCGCGCGGGCATTGTCGCCGAGATACAAATAGTCGTACTGCGGCAGCAGTTGCCTTATTTGCCGCAATATCGTCAGTCCGCCATAGCCCGAGTCGAACACGCCGATCGGACTATAAGAATTGCTTGTGGTCATTTGGAGCATTTATTTTTCCTTCAACTTTTCCTCCACATACGGCATAGCGTCCTCGCAAAGCGAGTGATGCACGAAGGGGAGGGCATTGCCGTCGGTGTTTACCACGCATTCGTAGCCGCGTTCCAGTCCCACGGCCTGTATGGCGGCGTTGAGGCGTTCCTCAACGGGGCGCATCATGTCTTCGCGGGCGCAGTTGAGCAGGCTGTCGGCGGTGTGGCGAAAAGCAAGGCTCTTCTCCATGGCCTCTTGCAGGTCGCGCTGGCGTTTGAGCATGATGTTCTGGGGAAATTCCTTTTGCCCCTGTAAAAAGTCGGTAAACTGCCGCTTGAAGTTCTGCTCGTTGTAGGCAGCTTCTTGCTCGTACTGCTGCGTGAGCTGCTGCATCTGTGCCTGTGCTTCGAGATAGTCGGGCATCGTTTTCAGCAACTGGCTGTAACTAATCAGCCCGTACTTCACTTGGCTTTGCGCCCATGCGCCGGCAGCGGCAAGGCAGCACGCCGCAAGCATCAAAAATATTTTCTTCATATACATATATATTATGGCAGCAAAGTTACAACATTCTGCCTAAAACTGCGCTTTGCTGCTAAGCAAATTGCTTTTTTAGCGTGATTGCTGACCTTGAAAGGGCAAATAATTTAAATTGAATTTGCTTTTTGGTTGAATTAGGTATTAAGTGCCTGGAAGGCACTACGGAGCGTAGCGACAGTAACCGGGGACGAAGTCCTCGGGGGATGCTATTGCAATGATCTGCCTGGAAGGCAGTACGCCTGTGGCGATGTATAAGATGCATGTTCTGTGGTGTAGTGCCTTCCAGGCACATCCTCCTCGCATAGTCTACCGGGCACTTCGTACCCGGTTACTAAAAAGCTGCGCTTTTTGTAGTGCCTTCCAGGCACTTCTGCTCAATTTCAATCCGAGAAATAGAGTTCTATCGTTCCGTCGTATAAGTCGCCCCTACTATTTTCTGTTAAAACGCATCGAAAAGTGGAATATATTTTTCCCATATAAAAAAAAGGCGTACCTTTGAAGCGCGAAATTGCCCCTTTGCTACTAAGAAAGGGGCATTTCCAAAGATTTTTCATCGCAAATTTTCTTTTAATTTTTATTGTTTTACTTAAATCCATTACGTTAATGAAAAAGTTTAGTTACTTTCTCTCGCTGCTCCTGTTCTTCGTAGCAGGCGTGGCAAACGTACAGGCACAGTACTATGAGCCCGGCAATGAGCTGGACAACATGGATCAGATTGCCGGTAAGCCTGTGTTTGTTCGCACGAACACTCAGGAAACCGACACTTACATGTGCGGTACGAAAGGTACTACCACAGTCTCTGACGACTGTCTTATGATGTTTGAAGAGGTTGAAGGCCTTAAAGCTGACGGCCACAAGTGCTACCGCCTGAAACAGGTGAGCACGGGCAAGTACATTAAAGACTACAGCTTGCAGGGCGAAGTCGACTCTTCTGATAGTCCTCAGGAAGATGCCGATCCGTTTGTTGCTACTACCACCAATGTGGCAGAAGCCTTTGTGTTCACTGCTCTTCTTTATGAAGAAGGTACGGACGACGTTCGTAAGAAGGCTTCCAGCTGGCAGGTTCAGGATGACCGTAACCATGGCTATATCTTTACCCGCGCCCAGTTGCGCGACAACGGTCTGCCTACTTATCTCGGCTTCTATTCCGGCAATCCCTTCTTCTCTCCTTGGGACGATACCAACGTTTGGACCATTTGGGAAGCTGATGAAATCACCAACCTCGCACAGGTTCTTTCTGGTTTCTTAGATTTTTATTTCCCCAATGGCGTTGATGAATCAGAGTTCCCCTATGGTATCAACCCCGGTCAGTACAATCAGGAGGCATACAATAATGCCGCTAAGGTGTACGAAGATGCTTTCCAGGCTTCTAACGATGCCGCTGGTCTTACCAAGGCAATCGTACAGGAATGGGCTGGCAAGCTCGCCGCTGCCAAGGCTGCGCTCGTAGTCAATCCTTTGGTAGCAGGTTACTACTACATCAGCGACTCTCGTTCGCCGGTTTTTTACCTTTACAACGATAACGCAGAAGCTGCCAAGGCTAAGTTCTTGCTCTGCGACGAAACTACTCCCAATGAAATCCCTACCATTGAAGATGCCAAGTACATCTGGCACATTACGGCTGGCGAAACGGCCGGTCAGTGGTTCTTCGAGAACTTCAAGACCGGCAAGCGCGCTTGCAACACTACGGAGTCAACAGGTGTAACCGCCTTCACCGTAAACTCCGATGGTAATGCCTTCAAGGTAGAAGCCGCCCCCAGCGGTGCCGCGTTTATCATTATGCGTGCAACCGACGACGCTCAGTGGAACACGGCAACTCAACAAGGCAAGTATATCTGCAATTGGAACGACAAGAACGACCTGGGCAACAAGTTCCAGTTCTACACCCTCGATGCAGAAAGCGTAGCTGCTCTTGCAGAGGCCGTTAAGCAGGACGCCCTCAATAAGGAACTCGAAGCTCTCTACAACACGGCAAATGGCACATACGCCGGCAGCCGCAAGTTCTCGGGTGCTCCCGAAGGCGAAAGCTTCGGCGATGCTGCTGATAACCTCGTAACAGATGCTGCTGTTCTCGAATCGAACGCAGTTGCAACCAACGAAGGCGCTCTCGCCAATTTGCTCGATGGTGACTACACCACTTATTTCCACACTGCTTGGCAGGCCGCTGACGGTCCCGACCCCGCAACGTGGCACTATGTTCAGGCTGACCTCGGCGAGCCGGTTTCTGCTCTTGCTCTGAAGTATGCACGCCGCTCTCAGAACCCCAATGGTTGCAATCCTACCCTCATCCAGGTATTGAGCACCAACGATCCTGCAAGCGAAGAATGGACCGACAACGGTACGTTTACCATGACTTATACAATCGATGCTACCATCGGTGGAAACGTATCTCAGAACTTCATCGGTACTTGCGGCTTCGAACTCGCTGAACCCGCCCGTTACGTGCGCCTCCTCGTTAAAGACCGCATCAACGGCACAAGCAGCGAATTGCTTGCAGGCTATCCTTTCTGGTATCTCTCTGAACTCCACTTCTTCAAGGGAGAATACGATCCCGAAACCTCTCCCTTCGAACTCGTTCCCGTTAAGGTTCGCGAGGCTCTTGCTGAGCAACTTGCAAACGCTAAGGACGAACTCCTCACTGGCGAGGCTACTCAGGAAACCCTCAACGCCCTCAAGGCTGCTTACGAGGCATTCCTCTCTATGCTGCCCGATTCTAAGCGTGTGACCGATGCTATTGCCAAGGCTCAGGCTTACCACGATGCAGCTCCCACGGCCGCAGAACCTACGCCCGGTTACTTCCCCGAAGAGGCTAAGACCGCTTTCCAGGCTGCTATCGATGCAGTAGAAGTTGGTGGCAACATGAATCTCCAGCAGATTAACGAAGCTATTGCTGCCCTCGAAGCCGCTACCGCTACGTTCAAGGCTTCTCTCTATCTGCCCACAGTAGGTAGCTACTACCTCATCCGCAGCATGTCTGAAACCTACAATAAGGCTATGGTTTACGCCAACACTACGGCCACTACGGGCGGTCTCCGCTTCCGTTCGCAGGTTGCAGAGTCTGAGGCAGAAGATGCACCCAAGGTTGACGCAGTAGACTGGACCGTTCACCCCAACTACGTTTGGTATGTTGAAGCTGCTGCTAATGGCAAGGTAACGCTTCGCAACGTCTTCACCGGTCGCTACTTCGCTTTCCAGGATACGAAGAATAATGGCGTGCAGCAGAGCGTAACGCCCGTCGAAGTTCCCGTACAGTCTGCCCTCGTTGCCGGCGGCGTGAACTTCGTGGTTGGCGAAGGCCTCTATGCCAACACGGCTGGCGGCGGCTTGTTAGTCGCTTGGGATTCTGCTAACGGTGCTGACAACAGCTCCTTCGGCTTTGAAGAAGTTCAATCTGACAACCTCAGCGTAGACGGTGAGTTTATGTGGGGCGTTCAGAGCGGCAAACCGCAGGTTATCACGCTGCCCGTAGCAGTGTCTGGTTTCAATGGCGGTACCGCTTACAAGTTCCTCGGTGAAAACGCCGAGAATGAATTTGTATTCGAAGAAATCGACGAAGTAGGAGCAGGCGTGCCCTTCCTCTTCGTTGCTGACGCAGAACTTACCAACAATGAAGCAACGTTCAGCTTCGAAGGCGGTAGCTTTGCTGATGCATCCGAATATGCTGCCGAGGCTCAGGATCAGAACGGTATGCAAGGTACGTTCGATGACGTAATGGTTGACGCCGGTTGCGGTGTGTTCTGGGACGGTAGCTTCATGATCACCACGAGCAACTCTGCTGCATACTTGAAGAGTGTAGGTGCTAACGGCGGTTACTTCAACGGTAAGCAGCCGAAGGGCGTAACGGCCGCAGGCAACTATAAGTTTAAGGCTTACGGTACGGTTGACTCTATCAACCAGATTGTAGCCGGCGATAGCGAAGCTCCCGTGAACGTTTACAACCTCAGCGGTGTACTTGTTCGCCAGAACGTGAAGGCCGGTCAGGCTACCAATGGTCTTGCTAAGGGTCTCTACATCGTAAACGGTAAGAAGCTCTTCGTGAAATAAGATTCTTAGAAATCAAATCCTCTAATAAAAAATGCCGTCCGGTTCGCCGGGCGGCATTTTGTTGTATTATATGTTGAAGGAGTAATCCTATAAATCTTTATTGTTTCTCGGAAAACATTCCAGCACCTGTTGCCGCAGGAAAGTGCGGTCGATGTGTGTGTAAATCTCTGTGGTCACGATGCTCTCGTGCCCCAGCATTGCCTGAATGGCGCGGAGGTTTGCCCCGCCTTGCAGGAGGTGCGTGGCAAAGGTGTGGCGCAGGGTGTGGGGGCTGATGTTTTTGGTGATGCCTGCGAGGGCGGCATACTGGCGCAGGTTGTGGAACACCGTGATGCGCGAAAGACGGCTGCGCCGCCGCTCGCTGATAAACACGAAATCCTCCTCGCCCGGCTTGGGCGTGATGGCGGCGCGGTCGATAAACCACAGCCGCAACTCTTCGGCGGCGCGGGGCGACACGGGCACCAGCCGTTCCTTGCTCCCCTTGCCCATAACCCGCAGGAAGCCTTCTTCGAGAAACAGATCGGGCATTTTCAGGTTGCACAGCTCGCTTACGCGCAGCCCGCAGCTGTAAAGCACCTCAATCATGGCGCGGTCGCGCTGACCGAAAGGTTGCGAAAGGTCGATGGCGGCAATTATGGCGTCCACCTCTTCGAGGGTAAGTACCTCGGGCAGGTGGACGCTCTTCTTTGGCGACTCGAGCAGCGCGGTCGGGTCGGTTTCAATGTAGCCGTCCACCAGCAGGAAGCGGTAGAACGAGCGAACGCCCGAAAGCACGCGGCAGATGGAGCGCGGCGTGATGCCGATGTCGTAGAGCGCGAGCGTGAAGCGGTGGAAGTCATCGAGCTTCGCGCACAGCGGGTCGATGCCCTCGTCGGACAGAAACGAGAGGTAGGTTTGCACGTCGTGCAAGTATGCGGCGCGGGTATTTTCAGACAATCCCTGCTCCAGCATCAAGTAAAGCCCGTATTTTTCTATATAGTCGTGCATTTCAGGAGGTATATCTTGTGCAAAGATAGTGCAAGGCGAGCGCAATAAAGCTTGCTTTTAATTGCCGAGCCGCCGCCTATCTTATGCAAAGATAGTGCAAGGCGAGCGCAATAAGGTTTACTTTAATTGCCGAGCCGCCGCCTATCTTATGCAAAAATATTAAATTTGCACGTAAGATAATGCCAAAACCATGAAGATACTTATTATTAACGGCCCGAATCTCAACCTGCTGGGCACGCGCGAGCCGCAGCACTATGGCACGGGCACGATGGACGGCGTGCTGGACGCGCTCAAAAGCCGGTACCCGAGAGTGGAGTTCGATTATTACCAAAGCAATGTGGAAGGTTTCCTTATTGACTGCCTGCACAAGACGCTCGAAGAGCCTTGCGACGGCGTGGTGCTCAATGCCGGTGGCTACACTCATACCTCCGTCGCCCTGCGCGATGCCATTGCAGCCATTAAAGTGCCTGTCGTAGAAGTGCATATCTCCAATGTGCATAGCCGCGAGGAGTTTCGCCACCGCTCCCTCATCTCTGCCGTTTGTAAGGGCGTGATATGCGGTTTCGGCTTGGACTCCTATCGCCTCGGCGTGGAAGCATTGCTTGCCCGTTCCTAAGATATGATGAAGAAAAAGCCCACTCCCCTTTCGCCCGTCACGCCCCATGCCGACAGGGAAGAGGCGTTGGCGGATTACGTGCTTGCGCACATTTCGCCAGAGGACGAATACTTGCACCGCCTTTATCGCGCCACGCAGACCCAGCTGCTCTACCCGCGCATGGCTTCCGGGCATCTGCAAGGTCGGCTGCTGCGTATGCTGATGCAGATGATATGCCCCCGCCTCGTGCTCGAACTCGGCACGTTTTCGGGTTATTCGGCCCTTGCCATGGCTTCGGGCATGGAACCAGGCGGGCGCGTGATAACTTTCGAGGTGAACGACGAGCAGGAAGATTTCACCAGGCCTTGGCTGGAGGCTGCGCCCTATGAGGCTCGGGTGGAAATGATTGTAGGCGATGCGGCGCAAGTGCTGCCCACGCTCGGCATGGTTTTCGACGTTGCTTTTATCGATGCCAACAAGCGCGACTATTGCGACTACTTTGAACTCGTTCTGCCTTATCTGCGTCCCGGCGGTTTTCTGATTGCCGACAACACGCTTTGGGACGGGCACGTGGTAGATGCCACTTACGACCGCGATGCGCAAACCCTCGGCATCCGGGCCTTCAACGACCTCGTGGCGCACGACCCGCGCGTGGAAACCGTTATCCTTCCCCTTCGCGACGGTCTGACCCTTATTCGCAAGATTGTCTAAATCGTTTGTTTACTCGTCTACTTGTCTACTCTCCAACCCCAATGCGCACCTCTCTATATATAATATTGTACACCCTCGCCCTTGCTTTGCCTGCGTATGGCCAGACAAAGCAAAAGACCGCCACGGAGCGCGGCATAGAGCGGCAGGGCTTTGTGGACATCAAGGCGATCGACCCGAGCATTAGGGTAAGCCTGATGTACACGCGTGCCGATAACTTCACAGGCCAGGTGCTTTACGCTGATTTGCACACAGCCTACCTGCACCCTGCGGCAGCAGCCGCGCTGAAAAAGGCGCAGACCGAACTCAAGCGCCTGCGTCCCGACCTTAGTCTTTGCGTTTGCGATGCGGCACGTCCCATGTCGGTGCAGCAAAAGATGTACGACGTGGTGCGCGGTACGAGCAAGGCCATCTATGTGAGCAACCCTAAAAACGGCGGCGGCTTGCACAATTACGGTTTGGCCGTCGACGTCACGCTCTGCGATGCTGCCACGGGCGACACGCTACACATGGGAACGAAAGTGGACCATCTCGGAGAGCTGGCGCACGTGAAGGGTGAGGCGGAGTTCGTGAAGAAGAAACTCATTTCGCAAGAGGCCTTGCAAAACCGCCAACTCCTTCGCAAGGTTATGGCTGCCGGCGGCTACAAAGTGCTGAACACAGAGTGGTGGCACTTTAATTTCAAATCGCGGGCCGAAGCCAAGGCAAACTATAAAGTCATCAAGTAGGGGCATACCGCCACATGCTTTTTCTTTCTAACGTCCCCAACACATGCCGGCAATTCCAGAAAATTTTGCAAAAGAAGATGCTTTCATCGAGGCGCACCTTGCTGAGCGCGTCTCCGACGTGGCTCTCTTGCTGAGCCGCGACAAGGCGCTGGACAGCGCATACATTTTGCGGCAGATAGAGGGTCGGCAGCGGTTGGCAGGCAAAGTGCCGTCGTGGACGGCGGTGAAAGGACTGCTCTTCCCGCCGCGCCTGTCATTAGAGCAGTGCTCAGGAGAATTTACCGCGCGGTATAAGGCTACTGTAGTGAGGAACACGGTGCCGGGATGCGGCGCAATGGCCGATTTGACCGGGGGCTTTGGCGTGGATTTTTCTTTCCTTTCGGCTTTATTTGATAAAGCTTTTTATGTGGAAAGGCAAAGCGTGCTTTGCGCGGCGGCGCAGCACAATTTCCCGCTCTTAGGATTAAAAAATGCTGAAATCATCGAAGCCGACGGGTTGGAATTTCTCAAAGACCTCAAAGAACCGCTCGACTTTATCTTCTTAGACCCGGCGCGGCGCGACGAAGCAGGCGCCAAGACCGTGCTTATCGAAGACTGCACGCCAAACGTGGCGCAGGAACAGAGCACGATTTTATCCAAGGCCAGCCTCGCATTAGTAAAACTATCTCCGATGCTCGACCTCACCCGTGCGCTCCACACTTTAAGCCATGTGCGCGAAGTGCACGTCGTGTCAGAAAACAGAGAGTGCAAAGAACTTTTGCTTCTGCTCGATGCAGCGCACACGGGCGAACCGCGCATCGTTTGCGCCGATGAAAACGGCGTTTTCTCCTTCCTGCATTCCGAAGAAGCTGCCGCAACGCCCCTTTATGCCGATGCTCCCGAGACTTATCTTTACGAACCGAACGCCGCCATCATGAAAGCCGGCGCGTTCAAACTTGCAGCCACGCGCTCCGCCCTGAAAAAGCTGCACCCCAACAGTCATTTATACACCTCGGAGCAATTCGTAGAAAATTTCCCCGGCCGCGCGTTCCGCGTGCTGCGCCAAAGCGGTTGCGGCAAACGCGAATTGAAAAAATTAGTGGCAGCCACTTCGAAGGCCAACCTCACCGTGCGCAACTTTCCCGAAACTGTGGCGAACCTGCGCCGCCGCATCGGTCTGCGCGAGGGCGGCAATGAATATTGGTTTGCCACCACCAACGCCAAAGGCGAGCATCTGATGATTTGTTGCGACCGGGTATAAGCCCGCTCTCTATACGCATTTTTTATCCCTAAAAACCCAGCATACCCAGCACTGCTTGACTTATTTTCCAGTATATAGGAGAAAAGCAACACTTTCCCCGAGATGCGCCGGGCGGGCGCGTAAGGAAAGTGTGGGTTGCGCCGAGGCCTGTGCGCTTGGCTTGCCAAAAAATTATTACTTTTGCGGTAGGCAAAACTGTAGGCCTCAAAAAAAAATCGGTCCTGCCCTGTAACTTTTCACCTGTTCGCCCGTCTTTCAAATAGAGAGCAATGAAAGAAATAGACTTCCGCCACGACCTTTTACCCCTGAAAGACAAAATCTTTCGCCTTGCCCTCCGCATTACGCTCCGAGCCGATGAGGCCGAGGACATCACGGAGGAAACGCTGGTGCGGGCGTGGGAAAAGCGCGGCGAACTCGCGCAAGTCAATTCTCTCGAAGCTTATTGCCTCACGGCGGCACGCAACCTCGCGCTCGACACGATTGCAAAAAAGGAGCATCAAAACCTCGCGCTCGACGAAGATGCTTTCGACCGCCCCGATGCCAGTCGCTCGCCGCAAGAAGAATTGGAGCACAGCGAAAAGCTGGCGAGCGTGCGGAACATAATCAACTCCCTGCCCGAAAAGCAACGCACCGTGGTGCAACTTCGCGACATTGAGGGACTCTCTTATTCTGAAATCGCGTCTGTCACTGGCTGGACCGAGGAAGTAGTAAAAGTCACCTTGCATCGGGCCAGGAAATTTATCAAACTCGAATACTTAAAATTAGAGCATCATGGACTATAAATATATCGAACAACTTTTGGAACGCTACTGGGAGGCGGCCACCACGGCAGAGGAGGAGCGCATTTTGCGCGCTTTCTTCGCTCAGGACATCTTGCCGGCACATCTTGCCCGCTATAAAGACTTGTTCGCTTATCAGTCCGAAGCCGCCGGCGAGGCGCTCGGCGCAGAGTTTGACCAGCGCGTGCTTGCCCGCATCGGTGAACCGGCGGCGCAGCCGCAAATCGTGGTGAAGGCCCACCGCATCACGCTGGCCAACCGCCTGCGCCCCTTGTTCCGCGCCGCCGCAGCAGTGGCCATCGTTTGCCTGCTCGGCACGGCCGCGCAGCATTCGTTTGAAACGCCGGACGCTGACAATGCGCCCGCCGCTTCACAGCAGACCTATCAGGCGCAGCAGGAAAGCCTTTCCGACGATGCCGAGCGCGCCGGCTTCTATAAGGAGGCAGGCCCTAAAACGGCTGCGGCAGACTCCTTGCGCAAGCAGGCTGCTGAATAGCCCCCTGTTTATTAGATTAGAAAAAAAGGAAAACTGACTTTATATGTTTGCCGAAACGCGGCAACAGCGGTAAAACAACATTTGCACTTTTAAAACACAGCCTTTATCCAGCGGGATAAACAAAATAAAATCGTCAAGCCTCGCAGACTTGACGATTTTATTTTTGTTGTATAGTAGGGTTCATGGAATAAGCGCAGGCTGAGAAACATAGAGGGGAAAGGGGTAGATATAGAAAACGAGTAAGCAAGGGGCTCATGGCGTTTTGTTAAATACGCAACCCTGCTTACTCGTTTTTTTTTGATAATATTTAGGACTCGCCTATAAAGCTCTTAGCTCAGGAATACCAGCAGCACCACTTGCGCCACAAGGATGCGCAGGAACATGGCCAAGGGATATACGGTGGAGTAACCCACGGCAGGCGCATCGTTGCCGGCCGTCTGGTTAGCGAATGCCAAGGCGGGAGGGTCGGTGTTAGAGCCTGCGATCAAGCCCATGAGCGTAAAGTAGTTCAGCTTCAAAACCTTGCGTGCCACAACGCCCATAATCAAAATGGGGATAATGGTGATGAGGAAGCCCGTCCACACGTAGGTAAGGCCGCCTGCCATAATCGTTTCCCAGAAATGTGCGCCGGCCTGTATGCCCACGCTCGAGAGGAAGAGCAGCAAGCCCACTTCGCGCAGCATGAGGTTGGCGGAGGTGGAGGTGTAGGTGTTGATTTTGTAGCGGTAGCCGAATGCGCCGATGAGGATAGCCACGACGAGCGGACCGCCGGCGAGGCCGAGCTTCATGCCCATGCCCAAGGGGATTTGTCCCACGAGGATACCCAGCATGATGCCGAAGAAGATGGCGCCCACGTTGGGGTGGTCGAGGCGTTTCACGCTGCTGCCGATGGCGCGCTTCACGGCTTCCACGTTCTCTTCCGTACCCGTCACGAGAATGCGGTCGCCCACCTGCAGGCGCAGGTTGCGGTCGGCGAAGAGATCCATGCCGTTACGCGTCACGCGGGTTACGTTCACGCCGTAAATCGTGCTGAAATGGATTTGGCCGAAGGTCTTGCCGTTGATTTCGGGCTTGGTGATGACGAGGCGGTGAGAAACGTACTTCTGTTTCTTGTCGATATCGTCCTTCCACGTCTTGCCCTCGATGTTTTCGCCGATGAGCACGGAGATAGGCTCTGCTTCGTCCTCTGCGCAAACGAGGTGGATTTCCATACCGATTTCAAGCTTCGTCTCGCCGTTGGGGATAGACATCACACCGTCCTTGATGCAGCGCACCACGACGAACTGGCGGTTGAGGAAGTTGTGCAGGTCTTGCAGCGTGCGTCCTGCTACGGCGGCGTTCGTTACGCGCAGCACGAGGTGCTTAGGCGTGGCGTGCGGATTGCTTTCCTGCTCCTTGCGGATTTGCTCCTGCTCCTTTTCCAGTTTGATGTTGCAGAGATAGCGCACGAGGATAGTGGCAAGAATGATGCCCACAACGCCGAGGGGATAAGCGCAGGCATAGCTCGAAGCGAGGTCGGGCACTGCGCCGCCTGCGCCCCAGTCGAAGCCGGGCTTGCTCGTGAAGTCGGCCACAACCGTGTTGGCTGCGCCGAGACCGGGCGTGTTGGTAATTGCGCCGTACATGGTGCCCACCATCATCGCGAGGTTGTAGTTCGATGTGTCGAACACGAGGAAATACAGACCCAGCATCACTGCCACGTTGAGCAGCACGATGCCCACGGTGATGAGGTTCATGCCCACGCCGCCCTTCTTGAACGTGGCGAAAAAGCCCGGGCCTACTTGCAGGCCGATGCAATAAACAAAGAGAATCAAGCCCAATTCTTTTACGAAGTCGATCGTGGCTTTCTGCTCGGCGTGGTCGATGCCGCCGAAGTAGTTGAACAAATGTCCCGCCACGATACCCATAAACAGGACGAACGTTACGCCGAGGGCAACGCCGCCGAACTTGATTTTCCCCAATTTCACGCCCAGGCTGATCACGATGGCATAAAGCACAACAAGGTGGGCGATGGAACCGGGGCTCGTCAGGATATTAATGAACCATTCCATAAATATAAAAAATTGATTGATATGGCTTTTTCAAACGGACCTATTGCCGTACATGCTGCAAAATTAGAGATTTTTTAATAGATGGCAAAAGCAAAAAGCGGTCTCTAAGGGCAGATAGTGCATTTAAGGCGGTTTTGCCTTGACAATTTGCGGCATTTTTTGTTACTTTGCAGAAATTAGGAGCCATATTAATGCGCTCGTCTACTAATTAGCGTGACTTATTATGAAGAAGCAACTTGTTTTTCTCGTTTTATCCTTTTGCGCGCTGTTTGCATTTGCGCAGCAAAATCAGGAAACGCGGCGCACCAAGAGCGTCCTGCTTTTTCCCGAGTTTCGTGAGGGAAAGGTCGTGCAGTCATTCGGCAGGTTTGTGACGGCAAAAGTCAATATCACGCTGACCGAAGGCAAACTCTGCGACATTCAGGACGGCAAGGTGCGCGAGATTGACGTTACGCGCATTTTCAGCGTAGAGTTTCCCGATGCTAAGTTCATGAAAGTGCCGGGCGGCATGATGGGGGAGGTCGTAGGGCAAGACGGCTATAACTATCTGCTCAAAGTCACGCTGATAGATAAGGATCGGGTGCGCCGCGAAACGGCCGACGGGCTTGAGCAGAAAGCGTTTTTCGTAGAAGGTGCAATGCTTGACCTCGAACGCGAAGGGCAGTCGGCCAACGAAGGCTATCCTTTGATTGACAAATACTATTTCAACATCCAAGGCACGGTTATCCCCGCCAACGAAAGCGCGTTTAAGAAGCACGTAGTGCCCGAGCGCAAAAAAGAGTTCAAGAAACTGATGAACGAGCATTATTGGAGCTGGCGCGATGAGGATTCGCTCAAGAAGTTGTTTCAGTTTTTGAAGAAATAGGACAATGATATAAAAAGGAGATTATGCCAGAAATACTAAGAATATTCGGATTGAGATTTTTCTTTTTCTCCCGCTAACACGAACCGATACACGTCCATGTGGAAAGTGCAGACGGCAAGGCAAAATTTAATATCCTTCCCGACAGCATTGTGCTGGTCTATAATAAAGGCATGAAGCAAAAGGATGTACGATGTGCCGAGATGGTTCTTGAAGAAAATAAGGAACTGGCAATTTCTAAATGGCGGGAGTATTTTGGAAGCTCAATGACAGAAGAAGAGGAGGAATGATTATGAAACTGACAAAAATTTGGTTTGCCGACAACCGCATTTATGGTTTGACCGATCAGGGCAACACTGTATGGCAGTCCCTCCTGTGGTATAAGCGTTTGCTTAATGCCACAGAGGAGCAGCGCAATGATTTTAAGATGGACGATGAAGGCATCCATTGGTATGCGTTTGATGAAGACGTTTCGTTTGAGAGTTTTGGATATGAAAATCCAGAACCGCAAGGAATATCTTTGGTTTTTCTTTCTCACCCCGAATTGAATGCATCGGCGGTTGCTCGGCGTGTAAGCATCAGTCAAAATTTGATGACACAATATATAAATGGTACAAAGAAACCATCAAAGGAGCGCGAGAGAATGATACTTGATGAGATCAAGGCCATTGGTCATGAACTTGCAAGCATCGCGCAATAAGGTTTGTGCACTTGCTATTTTGCTGTAACCACCTCGTTTTACCTCTGCTTAACTTAGACTTAACACACAATATTATATATACTTTTCCAAACCCTTTTATGAAAAAATTTTTCTCCTCCGTAATGCTGGCCGTGCTGTTCCTGCTGGCGGGCGGTCTCACCGCTGTCGCGCAGAACGAAGCCCCCACGCTTTACGGCTACCTGTATTATTCTGATGCGTGGACCGATAGCGGCGCGCCCGTGCCCGACTACGCTTTTTATTCCATCTCTGCCGACGGCAGCACTTCCGCACTCACGCGGCAGGGCACCGCGAGCGGCACGTTTCAGGAACTTTCCAACAGCGGCGTTTATGCCAAAGGCAAATATTACGGCGTGGATATCGTGGGCGGTTACCTTAGCTACACCACGACTTGGCGCGTCTACGATCCCGAGACTTGGAAGCTCGAGCGCAGTGTCGAAGTTGGAAAGAAATTAGAAGAAACCGTGTCGGCAGACCTTACTTACGACCCGATAGAGGATAAAATCTATGCCGTGACGCGTCCTTTCGGCAACACCGAGAAAGGTTGGCTGGCGACGGTAGACCCCGAGACGGGACAATTCACCCGCCTTTGCGAAACGCATTATCTCTGCGCCGTGGCAGCCGATGCCACCGGACAACTTTGGGGTATTGACGCCAAGGGAAATCTGTGCAAGACGCAGAAGGACGGCTCTTATCAAGTGATCGGTGCAACAGGCTTTGTGCCCAACGACCTGCCGCAATCGGGCACGATTGACTTCCGCACGGGCAAGTTCTACTGGGCTTTCAAAGGTTTCACCGCAGCCGACACATGGAAAGAGGACAGTTACAGCTACATCTTTGAGGTAGACCTCGCTACCGGCAAGGCCACGCCCGTCGTCACCTTTACCCGTCAGGAGCAACTTACGGCCCTGGCAATCATCAATGCGCATCCCTCCGCCCCCGACCAATTGTCCGACCTCACGTTTGCCCCCTCCGCCCCCGGTTCTATGAAGGGCCGCGTGGCTTTCACCGTTCCCTCGCGCACCTATGGCGGCGCGCCGCTCACGGGTACGGTGCAAATCAGTATTAGCGTGGACGGCAAGGAATCCATTGCCGCGACAGCGCAGGCTGGCTCGCAGTTTGAGACGGAAGTCGATGCCGAAGCAGGCAACCACACCGTAGCTGTTATCCTCTCGCAGGGCAGATATGAGAGTGTGAAGAACAAGGCGACGGCCTACTTCGGTTACGATGCTCCCGCCCCCGTTACAGGGCTCACGCTGTCGGTCGACGAAAGCCGCGCCACGGCAACGCTGACGTGGACACCGCCTACGAAGGGCGAAAACGGCGGTTTCATCGACACCGACAACCTCACCTACGACATCGTGCGCCTGCCTTCGGGCGCGGTGGCTGCCTCGGGGCTTAGCCCGCGTGCCACGTTCGTGGAAACGGTGCCCGACGAAATGGAAAATATCCGCTACTCCGTCACCGTCAATTGCGGCGGACAGAAGAGCAAGGCGGCTTACTCCAACTACGCCGTTGCGGGCACGCCCTGCCATATTCCTTATATTGAAACTTTCGACACGCAGCACGCCTTCGATGCCTATACAGTAATCGACGCCAACGCGGACTGCACTGGCGATGACTTTTATCAGCCCCGCTGGAAGTTCGACACGCAGTATTATTGCGCATTCTATTATACTAATATATATGGTGCCGCCGACGACTGGCTCATCACGCCCGCCCTGGCTTTCGATACCAATAAAGTATATCGCCTCACGTTTCAGGCCTACGGCTATTACGGCTACGACAACAACCTCGCCGTGACCATCGGTCCGGGCTACACGGTGGCAGGCCAGAACCGCGTCATTAAGCAAACCACCTTCCAAGCGCCGCAGCTCGAGCCTGTTGAAATCAATGTGGACTTCGTGCCCGCACCGGGCGATGCCTACATCGGTTTCCACGTCACGACGGCTGCCGGCGAGCACACCTCGATCGACAACCTTTATCTCCGCGAACTTTCCTCGGCTTCCGTTCCGGCAATGGTGGAGCAGCTCACGGCCGAAAAGGTTTCCGACTCCTCCGTCCGTCTTTCCTTTACCACGCCCTCGCTTACCGCTATGGGCACGCCCCTTGCCGCGCCCCTCGAAGCGCGTATCTACAAGAGCGGCAGCGCAGAGCCGGCAGGCGTTGTCAAGAACTTAGGCACGGCAGCGCAGGCGGAGTGGATCGACACGCAGGCTGTGATGGCCGTTAATACCTACGAAGTGGCTGTTGCCAATGGCGACGGCGAGAGCATCCGCGCCATCGTGGCGTGCGACCTCTCTATCGGCGTGCCCCAACCGGCTTCCGACTTGCAGGCCGTGCGCAATGCCAACGGCGGCGTGCAGCTCACGTGGCAGGCTTCGCCCTCTGGCACCGACAGCGAGGGACGCTATGTGAACTCTGACGATGTGCGCTATCGCGTGACCCGTATCACCGACGACGCTTTCACCGTAATCGCTCCGGGCGTAAAGGGCACGGCCTTTACAGACGCTACGCCGGAGGCCGAACTCGACGGCACGCAAGGCATCGTGCGCTATATGCTCACTCCTTTCACGCAGACCGGTGAAGCCGCTTCGGCTTACTCGGGCACGGTCATCGTAGGCGCTGACTACGCTCTGCCTTTTGCCGAAACTTGGCTCAACCAGCAGACAGCCACCAACCCTTGGCGCAATGATTGCACCTATTCCACTTGGACGGTAGTAGGCACAGGCTACGATCCCTTTACTATTGGGCAGGACGGCCCTGGCTTGATTACGTTCTCCGGCGATGAGGTGTACAACCGCGAGGGCGAGGGCGTATTCATTTCCCCGCGCATCGATTTCTCAGAAACGGTTGCCCCGCAGCTTTCCTTCTATCTTTTCCATTCTGATGTATATGCCGACGACACGTACATGCGCATCGGCTACGAAACGTCAGATGGCCAGCGCACGTTTATCCCCACCACCTTCAGCCCGAAAGGCACGGGCGGCTGGACGAAGCACACCGTAGACCTCTCCGCGCTGCAAGGATTGCGCGGTGTCTCTATCTTGATTTACGGACATATACGCCAAGTTGCCAACAACAATATCCACGTGGACAACCTCACCATTTCGGGCACGACCGCCACGTGTGAAGCCGTGATGGAAAGCCTTGAGGGACATACGGTTGCAGAAGCAGGCTTCGACTACACCTATACGGCAAGGGTGAAGAATGCAGGCACGGCCGACTTCGGGCAAGCCACCGTAGAACTCTACGAAGGCGAAAAACTCATTGACTCGTCAGTCATAAAACCATTTGCCGCAGGCGAAACCAAATTAGTGAAGTTCGTCTTCACGCCTGCCGACGAGATGGCCGGTCAAAGCGTCACGCTCACCGCGCGCGTCTTTGCCAACGGCGACCAAATGTCTTCAAACAACGCCGCCTCGCGCCTCGTCAGCATCGAAGCGCCCAACCTGCCGCGTCCTTCCAGCCTCACGGGCATCAGCACCTCTGAAAAAGTGGAACTTTCGTGGACAAAGGCAGATGCCTCCGACGTTGCGGCCTACGTGGTAGACGGCGCGGAGGATTATCCCGATTTCTCGATCAGCGACTTCGGCCTTTGGACGCTCTTTGACGGCGACGAGGTAGAGCCGTTTAAGTTTGGCAACGCCACCGACGGCACTTTCTCATGGCCCAACGACGATATGCCGCAGGCATTCATGGCTTTCAACCCCTCCAAGGTTTCTGCCACCGTGCCCCTCACCACTTACGAGGGCGACCGTTGCTTCATCTCTTGGGCGGCCTATAATGCGCCCAACGACGACTGGCTCATCTCGCCCTCCCTCTCCGGCAACCGCCAAACGGTGTCGTTCTTCGCACAAAGCGTCACCTCCGAAGCAGAGCCTTATCAGTTCCTCTATTCCACTACGGGCAATGCCCCAGAAGATTTCCGCCTCGTCGCTGCACTCGAAGCCGCCGATACGTGGACGGAACAGCGTTTTGCCCTGCCTGAAGATGCCCGCTATTTCGCCCTGCGTTATGTGGGACTGAACAAGACGGGCTTGATGCTCGATAATATTTCCTACGAGGGTTGCCTCGTGAAGCGCGCGCCCGATGGCTTCAACGTATATCGCGACGGCGTGCGGCTCAACGATGCGCCCGTTGAGGGTTATGCCTATACCGACACGGTAGAAGAAGGCACGAGCCATGTTTACACCGTCACCGCTGTTTATGGCAGCCGCGAGTCTCAACCCTCGCCCGCCTTCTCCATTGTGGTGAACGGCATCAGCAACCTCAATGCTGCACCTGCTGCCTTGGCCATCCGCAGCGCATGCGGCGGCATCGTCATTGCCGACGCCCCTGCCGGCTTTCCCGTCACGGTGTACGCAGCCGACGGTCGCGCTGCCGCTACAGCCATCACCGACGGTCGCGCCGCCCAGTTCTTGCCCCTCCCCGCCGGCATCTACGTAGTGTGTGCCGGCAGCCAAACGGCGAAAGCCTTGGTGCGGTAAGGATTTAGACAAACGCTTCGAATTATCATTTTAACGCGCGTGCGGATGTGTCAAACCGATACATCCGCACGCGCATATTTGTATGTTCTTGCTGCCTCCTTTTCAGAAGACAATAAAGCGCTGTTCCTCTTTTGGTTAATCGTCTTTTGTCCGTTTTTCCAACATCTGATTGCATTTTTATCGTTGTTTTCGGGTGCTATATGTAGTAACCATAACCATTGTCTGCTATAATCTTTGGCATTATCTGCCTATCCCGTGCCCATTTTCTCCAAGTTATTTTTCATTTCCAGCAAGATATTTTTTCCTTTCTCCTTGATATTTTTCACCATCTTATAAGAAAAAGTTTGTTACAAAGTTTGTAACACGTATTACAAACTTTGTAACATGTATTAGAAACTTTGTAACGCATGTTACAAACTTTGTAACAAAAACTATCTTTAGGATAGTAAAAAACATCTTGCTGAAAATAAAAAATATCTCGGAGACAGTAAAAACTATCCCCGAGATAATGGAGCGGTGGCGGCAGATGATGGTGACTGCTGTGCGTATAAAAATCGGCGCATTGCACAAGTCCTGTGCAATGCGCCGATGCTTTTTATGTTCAAAGGGTTTTACCGCCAAAGGCGGGCGTTCTTGATTGCGCCCAAGGTAAGCAGGAGGAAGCAGGCGCGCCAGCCTGCGCTCAGGTCAAAGGGGCAGAGTGTTCCGAAAAGGAACAGCTGGGCGTAAGTGATGCTTACGGCCTCGGCTGCCGTGCAGGAGTTGCCGAGCAGGCGGCTGTAAAAGTTGGCGAGGCGGCGGAAGGCAGTAGTTTCCGCAAGGCGGTCGGTAAGGTTGAGGTTGAGACTGACGTTAAGCTCGAGGAGATTTTCTTTCTTTGCCATATCCGTAAAAGTTTTAAGGTTTTCGTTTGAGGTTTACGGGTGCAAAGTAAGAGCTATTTTGTGTCAGTTAATGTCACTTGCCAACTTTTTGTGTTAAATCTTCGACCTTTCCGCGCAGATATTCCACAAAATCGGGACTGTCTACTATTTCGATGTCGTCGATCAGCCCCATAACGAAGCGTCCGATGCCTTTGTAGCTGCACACTTCAGTTTTTAGCAGGAAGCGTCCGTCGTCCTGCTTTTTAAGCATTGCGGAAGCACCGGGATATTCCTCTACGAGCAGACTCATGGAAAGCTGTCCCAAGATGAGGGTCACGGGGAAACGCTCTTCGCCCGAGAAGTGGAAGAGGTCGGTGAAGTACTCGGCGTGCTCGTTCTTGTGGCTCCACAGCAGGTCGAGCGGCTCGACCTTGCGTATGCGGCTCAGTTTGAACGTCTTGTTCTGCCCCGTCTTGATTTCGTAGCAACGTACTTCACTGTTTTCCGAAACAAAGAGATAGGGCTCTACGATGCGGTCGGAAGTTTGTGCGCTGTTGGGCGAGGCGTAATCGCGCAGCACCACCATGCGCTCCGTCTTGACGGCGTCGAAGAGGGCGGCGAGGTTTTGCGCTATGTGTTCGTCTACGCCGTGCTTGCAGAGCACTTTATAGTCGTAAAGTGAAGAGAGTTTCTCGCGCAGGTGGCGCACCTGCGGAGAATTGTCGTAGACGGAATTAAGTACTTGGTTGATGGTCATCGCCTCGTCTTCGGTGAAATGAATGAGCGAGGTGATTTGCTTGAAGAAGGGCGACTCGGGGTCGATGTGGTAGCGCGGACCTTCTTTCACCACGATAAACCCCATCTGCTTGTACGAATCGATATAGCGATAGATGGAGCGGCGGCTCATTGAGAGCTGGCGGCTCACGTCGTCCACGGTGAGGTTGCGGTGCTGGGTCAGCATAAGCAGCAGCCGCAGCTTCCTGTCAAATTTGTCAAGTTCCATTGTGTTTGGTTAGGGAAAAAAATAAAAACCAATCCTTTATCGGCGCAAAGTTATAATAAAAAGGGCAGATAGTTTGTTAAAGAGGCGATTTTCCTATAAAAAACGACTAAAAAATGCCGCTTTGCTGATAAAAATGCCAACTTTTCGGATATTCTTTGCTTACTTTGCAATGTTTCTTATGTGGAAAAATGAATTTGTTATGAACAGATATGTTTTGTATTTAGGCAAAAAGCTGGCGCTTGCCGCATGGCTTTGCGCGGTTTCTGTTATGCCCGTAGCGGCGCAGACGTACGAAACGTTTTGGAAAGACGTGCAGGCAGCGCAGCAGAAAGACCTGCCGAAAACTGTCTTGACCGCCGTGCGCCATATCTATGATAAAGCGCAAACGGAAGGCAACCGCGTGGAGCAGATGAAGGCGATGCTCGTGCTGGTACAGCAAGGGTGGACCCTTTCGCCCGACACGGCGCGGGTGTTCATCAAAGAGTTTGAGGCGATGCCCGATACGCCCGACAGCGTTGCCGATGGCGCCCTGCGCCACGCCTTGCTCGGTTCGGCCTACACGTGGATTTCGGCAGGCAGGAGCGATACCGCCGCCGTTTCCGCCGCCCGGCGGCATGTGCGCCAGGCGTTGCAGCCGATGGAAACCCTGAGCCGCGCCAGTGCCAAGGACTATCTGCCTCTCTTTGCGGAAGGAAAAGACAGCCGGTTGTTTGGCGATGACGTGCTGAGCGTCGTGCTGCGCAGCGTATGCGCCGCCAACCTTTTGCCGCGCGAGGAATATGCCGCAGCCTACGGGCAAGCCATCGCGGGCTACCTTGCCGACGGCAACCGCGCCGCCGCCCTCTTGCTGCGCCTCGATAGCATAGAGGCTGAGGCGGCATACAACAATGACAATATTAAAACCCTGTGCCGCATGGTTGCGGAATATGCCGATTTGCCGCAGGCAGTTTATGCTTCCATCGCCCTTTGCCGTGCCTATCAGGCTGCCGATATTTCCCAAGCCGACAGCCTTGCCAATGCTGCGGCGCGTACGGCGTTGGCACGCTATGGCAAGACCGACGGCGCGGCTTGGTTGCGCAATTTCCTAAAATCGCAGGAACAGCCAAAGGCTGAAATTGCCGATTTGCCCACTCTCTGCCTGCCGGGGCGCGCCTACACCGTAGCCGTCAAGGTGCGAAACATGAAGAAAGCGGGACTGCGCTTTCTGCCTTTGGGACTGACCGCCTACGATTACGAGACGGGTGAGTGGACAATAGATAAGTTGCGAAAAATTGCAGGCAAGGCCGTGGCTACGGTGACGAAGACACTCCGTGCCATGCCGCCATATGCCGAGCAGGCAGATAGTCTGACGTTCTCCCTGAACGCGCCCGGGCTTTACCTTTGCGAACTCCTGGCAGACGGGCGTTGCCTTTCGCGCGAGGTGGTGCGCGTCTCGGGCGTGCGTGCCTTGCGCTTGGCCGTGACGGGCAAGGAGACACGCGTAGTTTTGGTAGACGGCGCAACGGGCAAGCCCCTTAAAGGCGGAGCGGTCAAAGCCTACTGCACCAACACGCGCAGCGCACAGGCCGCCTATCAATGCGACAGCATGGGGCAGGTGCTGCTGCCGCGCGGCAATTACAGCCTGCGCTACTTCGCTTCGCACGGAAAAGATGCCTTTGCGCCGGCATTCAATGTGCCTTCTGGTTTCTTCTATGATGGCAATGCCGATGACCGCTTGCGGCAGTCGTGGCAAATCTTCACCGACCGCAGCATCTATCGCCCCGGGCAGGCAGTGCGTTTCGGCGGCATCTGCTTCACGCGCCAGGGCGATGCTTTTCAAACGATGCCAAACTGCCCGCTGACTGTCCGTCTTTACGACACCAACCATCGCCAATTGGCAGAAACTCAACTGCTGACCGATGCCTTCGGCACGGTGAGCGGCAGTTTCGACCTCCCTTCCGTTGTGCTGCCCGGTTTGTTCAGCATCGAGGCGAAAGCCACAGAGGGCAACGGTTCTGCCTATTGCTCCATTCGCGTGGAAGAGTACAAACGCCCTGCTTTCACCGTAACCATCGACCAGCCTGCCGCAGCCTATGCGCCTGGCGACACGCTGCACATCACAGGCGCGGCACGCACTTACACGGGACTGCCCGTGAGCGATGCCAGAGTGGCGTGGCGGCTCTCGGCGCGTGCCTACTGGCGTGCCGCCAATGCAGACGATAAGCCGCAAGCAGGACAATGTACCACTGACTCGGCAGGCCGTTTTTCTGTAAATATCGTTGTGCCGTCGTTGCCAAGCAGGAAGGCGATGCCATACAATATATATATATATGAATTGGCGTGCGACGTGACGGCCGAGGGCGGAGAGACCAATTCTACTTCCTTATCGCTGCGCACCGCCAGTCGCCGCTCGTGGCTCTCTGCCGAGTGGCCGCAGACGATTTGCAAGGAAATGCCGGGCACGGTGCTCGTGCATCGCACGAATGCCGCCGGTGCAGAACTTGGAGGCGAGGGAATGTATCGCATCTTAAAAGACGGGGCGACTGTCTTTAAGGGCAGATTTACCGCCGGCGAGCCGTTCAGCACGGCGGAGTTGGCAGGATTGCCTTCCGGCGCGTATGCCGCCGCCCTCGCCGTGGGTGAGGATACAGACACCGTGCGCTTCACGATTTTCTCCGAGCATGATGTGCGCACGCCGGCTCCCGACCGGCCTTTGTGGCACTATGTGCGCCCCTCCGCCGCCCGCGACAGCGCGTTGGTGCTCGTAGGTTCGCCGTGCAAGGATGCCACCCTCTTTTACGACGTGTTCGGCAACGGCCGGCTCGTGGAAAGCCGCCGCATCGCCCTCAATGACACCCTCCTCCGCCTCGAATTGGCATATAAGCCGGAATGGGGCGAAAGCGGCAAGGTGTGGTTTGCGCTGATGCGCGACGGCGAGTTGCATTCGTTCAGCGTAGACCTGCTGAAACCCGCGCCCGACAAGAGCCTGCGCTTGCAGTGGACCACCTTCCGCTCCGTCCTCACGCCCGGCAAGGAGGAGCAATGGCGGTTGCGCGTGACGCACCCTGACGGCCGCCCCGCCGATGCCTCGCTCATGGCCACGCTCTACGACGCCTCGCTCGATGCTTTCGGCGCAATGGGCTGGTCGCTCACGGGCACGGACTTCCACCGCGCCACAGTCTATAACTTCTGGAATGGCGGCGAACAACCTGCGGCGATGCTTGCTGGTTGCGTTTCTTATAAATCAGAAAAAGAGAAACAACTGGAATTTACGCATTGGCGCGATGAATTGGATATTTTCTCCACGGCATACTATCCCAACTTCCGCCATTACCGTGCCCCGGTGGCAGGTATGGGTTTCCCCGCCGCCGCGCCAAGTAAAGAAAAACTGATGCATAAAGCCCCGGTTGCTTCAATGGATATGGCGGATAAACTCGTTGCAACCGATGAAAACGCGGAAAATGATATGAAAAGCGTAGATGCTGACGCTGCAGACGAAGGCCAAATGCGCAAGAACTTTGCAGAAACCGCCTACTTCCAACCGCAGCTCCGCACAGACAGTCTTGGGCACGTAGACCTCGTGTTCACGCTTCCCGAATCGCTTACCAGTTGGCGGCTCAAACTGTTGGCGCACACGCAGGCCGTGGACTACGGGCTTTTGGATACGACCGTCGTGGCCCGCAAAGAGTTTATGCTGCAGGCGCACATGCCGCGCTTCCTCCGCAGCGGCGACCGCGCTTCCTTACCCGTCACGTTGCGCAACCTTACGGGTAAAGTCTTTTCGGCAACAGTGACGATGAAAATCCTCGATGCTGCCACGATGCGTCCGCTTGCCGAGAGCAGGCAAGCAATACAAGTCGGGGCTAATGCCGCCGCACTCACTTTCGCCTGCGACGTGCCAGCGCATGTGCAAGCCGTTTTGTGCCGATTTACCGCAGCAGCCGATGGCTATGCCGACGGCGAAGAGCACGTGCTTCCTGTCTTGGCTGATTTGACAGAAGTGCGCCGCACCCTGCCTTTCTCTTTCACGCAGAGCGGTGCGCATACCCTGCGCCTCGACACGCTTTTTATGGAGAAAAAAGCAGAAAACCGCCGTTTCATCGTAGAAATGTGCAGCAATCCTACGTGGTATGCCGTAAGCGCTCTGCCTGCGCTTTCGCGTTTGGAAAGCACGGATGCCTTCTCGCTGGCAGCCCGTTACTACGCCCTCGCTTTGGGCAGGCACGTTGCCAACGCCCTGCCCGCCGTGCGCCAATATGCCGCCGACCTGAATGCGGGCACTGAGCGCGAAACGCCCTTGAGCAATGCCTTTGCTGCCGTGGCAGACGAAACGCCGTGGCTGCGCGAGGCTGAGGCAGAGCGTCGGCGGGCAGGCGAATTGCAGCTGCTCTTCGACTCCACTGCTTACGTGCTGCGTGCCCAGGCGGCACTCGATAAACTCGCCGCTTTACAAAATGCCGACGGTTCTTGGAGTTGGTATCCCAAAATGCCGGGCAACGATTACATCACGGCGCAGAACGTGCTGCTGCTCTCGCGCCTCCAAAACCTTGCCGGCGAGCAAACCGCCGCACCCATGGCGGCGCGCGGCTTTGCTTTCTTGAAAAAATCTTTGGCAAATGCCGTGAAAGAAATGAAGGAATACGAGGGCGTATCGCATACGTCCGCAAATCCCGCCGTGCCTTCGCGTTTATGGCTTACGGTGGTTTATCTTTATGCCGTGCGCGGCGAAAAACTCGATGAAAACGCGCAGTTTGTGCTTGAACGCTGTGCGGAACAGGCTGGAAGTAGCGACCTTTACGCCAAATCGCTCATGGCACTTGCCCTCGATTTTGACGGACAAAAAGAAAAGGCTTCCGCTTTGCTCGAAAGTCTTGCAGAATATACCGTGGGCAACGCCGCCATCGGGCGTTTCTTCGACTCCGCCCGTGCTCCGATGTTTGCCCCTTCTTATCGCATACCCACGCAAACCATTGCCATCGAAGCCCTTTCTATAGTCCCCGAATACGCTGTGATGGTGGACGAAATGCGACTTTGGTTGATGCAGAGCAAGCGTACGCAGATGTGGGACACTTCCATCGCCACGGCCGATGCGCTCTACTGCCTCCTGGCCGCACCTTCGGCCAAAGCAGACGTAGCAAAGGTGATGAAACCAGAGGATAACGCGCCGCTTTTTTACACATTGAAAGCCGGGCGTACCGTGCTTGCCGATAGCGGCAGCAAGCATGGGGACACAAACGCTACAATCGGTTATGTGCGCGAAACATATACCGACCCCATTGCTTCTAAAAGTAGCGTTTTAATCGTACAAAAGCCTTCTGAAGGACTTTCTTGGGGCAGCGTGACCGCCATTTCCACAATGCCGCAGAATGAAGCCGCGCCCACGGGTAGCGATTTGCGCGTTACGCGCCGCTTTGAAGTATGGCGAGATGGCGCTTGGCAATCCATGGAAACGGGCGGCGTGTCTGCAAAAGTGGGCGACCGTGTGCGTCAGGTGGCGACTGTAACGGCTGCCCGCGATTTTGATTTCGTGTCACTGCGCCTGCCGCGTCCCGCCTGCTTTGCCCCGCGCCGTACCCTCTCTGGTGCAGATTGGAGCGACGGGCATTGCTATTATCGCGCCGTACACGATGCCTCCAGCGAACTCTTCTTTGAAAAGATGCCGCGCGGAACGCTCACTGTCACCGAAGAAGGATTTATTGACCGTGCCGGCACGTACAAGGCAGGTTGCGCCGCCGTCTCCTGCGTCTATGCTCCCGAATACTGCGGTTCTTCCGCCGCTGCAAGCATTGCGGTGGAGTAGGGCGGAAGAAAATCGTCTTGACAAATAGATGTTTGCGTATGAATGGTTAGGGCGGCACGCCCTTTCGGCAGTTTGTTACAAGTTGTAGCAGTCTGCTGAAAGGTGTTTCGTCTCCGGCATGCCGTCAGCAGGGTTTGCCCGTAAATTGCTCGAGGATATAAGGCGCCGATTTTCGCGATGGAAACAGCGTTTTTTTTGTATATTTCTCCTGATTTTTCAGTGTAGTGCGAAACGGTCGGAAGCGAAGGAATTACCATTTTTGCGGTAAATGCGGGCGGTAATTACCCGAAACAGCGCGCGACGCCAAAAAAAATTCGTACCTTTGCAGCACAAAATCAGTAAATTGTATGACAAACTGCAACGTTTTTTTTGTAAAAAAGTTCTCTTGCCTTTCTTTTTTACTCCTTTCCTTGCCTCTTTTCAATGCCTGCATCAAAGACGAAGCCCCCAATGCGGAGTGCGACATCACGGGCGTTGATGAGGAATGGCTCAAAAGTCTGCCCGAAGGCACTATCCTCGGAAATCCCAACATACAGAACAATTCCGTAAATTTTCTTTGCGCGCCCAACGCCGACCGCACGGCACTCGCCCCGCGCTTCACGCTTACGCCGGGCGCACGCATCACGTATCTTGACAAAGGTTTGGCAAAGGAAGGCAATGGCGCCATGCGCAACTTCTCCACCCCGCAGATTTATACCGTGATAGCAGAGGACCAGGTTTGGCGCAAAGACTATGAGGTGGCATTCCTGCCCCTTAGTCCATTCCAAAAATGCAGTTTTGAAGATACAAAACTGGAATACGCTTCAACGGGGAGCAGCAAGTCGTGGCACAAATGGCTGCAACCTAATCCCGAGTTCAATTATACCAGCGACTATTGCTGGGATAGCGGCAACGCAGGCTATGCCTTGACGGGCATGGCTACCGCGCCCGAACATTATCCTACCGTCAGCGTGGAAGGAGGCGTTGCAGGGAGATGCGTACGTATGGAGACGCTTACAACGGGTTCTTTCGGCAAAAATCTGAACATGCCCATTGCTGCCGGCAACCTGTTTATCGGCTCGTTTGACGTGTCGAAAGCCGCCAGCCCCACGGGCGGCGCACGCAAAGCCACGAAGTTTGGCTTGCAGATGGTGGCGGGCGAGCCGCTTTTTCTGCAAGGCTATTATAAATATACTGCCGGTCCGGTCTTTACCGACATCAAGCAAAACGTCATTGAAGGGCGCAAGGACCTTTGCGACATATACGCCGTGCTTTATGAGGTAGACCCCGACCCTGCCACAGGCAAGGTGACGCCGCTCAACGGCAACGACGTGCTTTCGTCGGACCGCATCGTGGCATTGGCACGCATCGCCGATCCGGGCGAACCGCAGCAGTGGCTGTTTTTCAGCGAACCCTTTGTCTACCAAAACGGCAAGTCGTTTGATGAAGAGCGTTTTCACCGCAACGGCTACTCCATTGCCGTGGTGATGACTTCGAGCCGCGAGGGCGCATATTTTGAGGGCAGCGTAGGCAGCACGCTCTATGTGGACGAAATAGAAGTCAAGTGGCGCGAAATACACAGACAATAGTATATCTTATTAAAATACTAGCATCATATTCCTATGGCCAAGACCAACAGCATAATGCTCCGCACGTTTCTTACCCTCTGCCTCGCGTTTGCCGCTTCCATGGCATTTGCCGCCGAAGGCGAGAATAAGGAAAAAGAACCGAAAGAAACCGATTTCAACCTTTTGCGCGCCGCTATCAAGGGCTGGCACGTGCGTCTCGCCGCCGGCTTCAACATTGGCGGCACATCGCCCCTGCCGCTGCCGAGGGAAATACGCAGCATCGACAGTTTCAATCCCACGATGAACATCTCCGTGGAGGGCGGGGCGCACAAGCGTTTCGAACATTCCAACTGGGGCATGATGGTGGGCGTGCGCTTCGAAACGAAAGGCATGAAAACCGACGCCACGGTGAAGAACTACCACATGGAAGCCGTGAATGAAGACGGCAGCGGCAAGGTGGTGGGCGCGTGGACGGGCGGCGTGCGCACCAAGGTACGCAACAATTATCTCACCTTTCCCATCCTTGCCACTTACAGCTTAGGCAAGCGTTGGCAAGTGTCGGCCGGGCCGTATTTCTCATGGATGTTCGACGGCGAGTTCTCGGGCGAGGCCCACGATGGCTATATCCGCGACATCGACCCCACGGGTACGAAAGCCGAAGTGTCCCGTGCCATCTACGACTTCTCGAGCGACCTGCGCCGTTTCCACTGGGGTTTGCAGGCAGGCGGCGAGTTTCGCGCCTATAAGCACCTCTCCGTGATGCTCAACCTGCAATGGGGGCTGAACGGTATCTTCCCGAGCGATTTCGAGAGCGTCACCTTCGACCTCTATCCCATTTACGCCACGCTGGGTTTCAGCTACGTGTTCTAAACGACAATCATATTTTATTATTCCATAAACTCCTAAAACTTTCAGCTTATGAAAAAAATTTTACTCACACTCGTAGTCACCCTGTTTTCTATGAACAGCCTTTTTGCACAGGACATTGCCAAGAAAGCCGACGGCATTTACAACGGCAAGCTTTGGATTAGTCTTATGGCACCAGTTGACGATGACACGGATTTCACAGAAGGTCAGGAAATCAAAGTATTTGCTAATAATGACAACACCGTGACGTTCGCGCTCTATAATTTCTCATTCATGGGAAGCGTATTGGGCGACATCGTTCTGTCCGATATTCCTGTAACGGAGAAGGACGGCAAAATCCTTTTTGGCGAAAACGAAATGCAATCTTTCCATTTCATGTTGGGAACAGAGCCTATTGAAGCGACAGCCAAACTTAATAGCAAGAGTAGCTATATTGAGGGTGGCCGCCTTTACGCTGATATAGATGTCCTTTGGACTAATATGCCTGGCAGTGATGAAGCCGCACCTATTTTCGTGCGCTTTGACGGCAACAAGACAGCCGCAACAGGCATTGCCAACATCGCTGCCGGCCAGACGGGTGGCAGCGAAAGCATCTACAACCTTAGCGGCGTGCGCATCGGCGTTGCCAAAGGCCTTTGTATCAAGAATGGCAAAAAGGTATTTGTGAAATAATTGTATTTACAAATTAAAGCAGAAACACATTATGAAAAAACTTTTACTCTCCTGCGCCATGGCATGCTTTGCGTTTGCCGCAGGCGCACAGGGCATTTACCAGTTTGCCTACCCCGGCTTTGAGGGCGACTGGCGTTCTGACGAAGAACCGGGCAACGGCTGGAACTCTTTCCCTTCGGCAGTCGGTTCTATGGCAGGTTTAGGCAAGGGTTCTTCCCCCAAGCCCCAAAAAGTAGAAGGGCACAACAGTAGCGTGGCAGTCAAAATCTTTTCAAAAAGCATCTTGGGGAAAAAAGCCAATGGAAACCTCACCACGGGAAGAATTAACATGGGCAGCATGACACCTGCCAATTCCGCCAACTACAACTACACCGACCGCAGCAGCAGCGACAACAGCCTGCGCTTCGCCGGCCGCCCCGATGCCGTGAGCTTCTACGCTAAGTTTACACCGGGTTCAGACAACGCAGATCAGAAGGCACGCGGACAGTTTATCCTGCACGACGACTGCGACTATCGCGACCCAGAAATTGACAGCCAGAGCGGCAACCGCGTGGGTAAGGCCTCTGTGCTGATAGATGCCAGCACAGAATGGACGTACTACGAAGGCGCATTCGCCTACGACAAGAACAGCACGCCCGAGGTGCAATATCTGCTCGGCTCTTTCACTACCAACCCCACACCGGGTGGCAGCAAGGACGACGAACTCATCATCGACGACATCCACTTTATCTATTACAGCACACTCCGAGGCGTGCTCTACGACCCTGCAACCATCGACTTCAAGGAAGACGTGTACAACTATACCGTTGACGCCGAATACAACCCCATCAACTTCTATTGCGCCCCCAAAGGCGCGGGCGCAACGAAAGAGTTGAGCTATGACGAAAACACCGGCGTGCTCACCGTTACCGTGAAGGGCAACGATATCTCCGTCAATCCCAAGAACTATACGGTGTACACCTTCACCTTCAAGACCGACAGCGGAACGACTGACCCGGATCCCGATCCAGACCCAGATCCAGACCCTGACCCCGATCCTGATCCCGAACCCGAAGTGAAGCCCCTCGGCACGCCCGTGGCAACGTTGGCAGAGCTTTCCAACACAGAGACCTATGCCGTTTACAACGACACGTATACCGCATACCTCATCTACTCGGAAGCCAACTCTACTTCTAAGGTATGGACGGCCGAGATGAGCGGCAGCGGCGACCACAAACTCTCCAATCCTGCTTACGCCGGCGCATTTGACGCTACGGCGGCTGCAATGAGCTGGATGGCCATTCAGTATGAAGGCAGCTTCTATCTCTACAACGTAGGCGCAAAGAAGTTCCTCACCACTCCGGGTTACAGCGGTGAGACGGGCGCTTGCACGCTCTCTACCGACCCCGTGGCACTCCAAACCACCGACCTCGGCAGCGGTTGGTTCGCCATCTCTGCCACCGGCAGCGAAAAAGACTGGGTTTGCGCCGCTCCGCAGCTTGACAACCCCGTATCCATCTGGACCACGGGCGACAGCGGTTCGCGCTGGCAGTTCCGCCCCAATCCCAACGTGGAATACGATGCACAGATAATCGCCAAGTACTTCACGCCCTCCGGCATCTCTGCTGTTAGCAACGACACCGTTGCAAACGCAATGATTTACGACCTCAGCGGCCGCCAAGTTGGCACGCTCCGCAAGGCTCTGCCCCGAGGCATCTATATTCAAAACAATAAGAAGTTCTTTGTGAAATAATCTTCTTAAAAAATAATGCAAAAACGCGCGGCAATGGTCGAGAGTGACATTG
>ERZ809074.398-NODE-398-length-69866-cov-25.681698_pt1 | contig 69866 bp, 71 predicted proteins | sample MGYA00520795_ERZ809074 | MGnify/ENA primary metagenome ERZ809074 (study PRJEB31570, sample SAMEA3212989) | Homo sapiens | biome: human-gut; feature: human gut; material: fecal | place: Sweden | collected 2011 ...
TCATCCGCTTGATGTCATTCAGTCGCTGGATATGTACTTTTCAAGCTGCACGAGGTGGACTGAAAATGTCCCCTCATTACTGATAGGGATAAAATCACGACTTTTTACAACCTCATTTGAAAAATTTTTTAATTTCTTTCAAAATTCCTCGTTCGCTCTTGCTGACAGCCTGCTGTCCGATATGCATAATTTTTGAGACCTCCTGCTGTGTCTTTTGACACTGATACCGCAGCGTCAGCAGGATTTTCTTTTCCGTGGATAAGCTGGAGACCGCTTTGTGCAACTGCGGATTTTCAATCTGGTCAATCCAGCCAAAGAGATTGCGCTTTGCCAACGCATCCTCAATTTCTTCATTTTCCAGATTCACAGAGAAAAAATGATAGGTTCTGCGGTCATATCCAGTGGATGCGCGGTCTATCATCGAATCCAGTGATTCGTTAAAATCGTAGTATTCTGCATCTTCCTCCTGCTCTTTTTTACGCTCACAGGCAACATAGCGATTGAAATAATGTTCCGGATTTCGGATTTCCTCTGCTTTTGTTCTGCGCCTTGACATGGCGTTTCCTCCGTTCTTTTGAAATTTTGAGAAAACCAAAATTTCAAAAGCGGAGGCGCACGGGAATGGATACAAAAAACGGCTATCAGTATGCGCCTGCCGTTTTGGACAGATGCACACCGATAGCTGCAAAAATTACCGTCTATCAGTGCATGCCTGAAATATGCCGCACCATGGCTATAACACAGGCTGCACCATTTGTTTGAAGGACGTGCTGCGACGTGCCGGTTCGCTGGTCACCGCAAGAAGCAGCCTAATAGAAGACGAAGCAGCGGTTGTTCGCTTCATCTTTCAACTGTATCTAAATGGACTGAATGGATACGAAATTGCAAATACCTTGTCCCAACAGGAAATTCCGCCTGGTCGCGAAATGGGAACATGGAAAGACTCGTCGATATACTACATTTTGAAGAATGAACGATATGCTGGGAACGCAGTGGTCGGAAAAAGCTATTCAACGACTACATTTCCGCATAAAAAAGTCAGAAACCATGGTGAACGTGAAATGTACCTACTGTCAGATAGTAATCCGCCGATTGTATCCCCGGAAGTATTTGACAGAGTACAGACACTTTTGCAATCAAGAAAAAACGCACACATTGGTTCAACAAACCAGACATTCAGCAGAAAACTATATTGCGCAAATTGCGGGCGGTCACTCAAACGGAAATTTACAAATGATAAAATGTATTGGGTCTGCAATACGCATTTCCAGAATGCTGCATCATGCCCTACACCACCATATCATACGCCGGATATAGAACAGGCTTTCTGCCGCATGTACTACAAACTCAAACACCACGGCGACCCCATCTTCACACAAATGCTCTCAAACCTCCAAAAGATCCGCTACAGTCGAATGCTATGGAGCGAAGACGTCATCTCTCTCAACAAGAAAATATCCGACATACTCAGTCAGGTTCAATTCCTAACCCAGCTTCAACAGGCGGGCGGCGTTGATCCTGATACTTTTATATCTTCCAACAACAAACTCAGCGAACAGCTCCGCAGGCTGAAACAGGAAAAAGCAAGGCTTCTCGACACCGACAGCGACGATCTGGCAGACCGCACCCGCGATCTCATGGACGCGCTGGAGGACGGGCCGGATTTCCTCGACAGCTTTGATGCGGAGCTGTTCGATGCGCTTGTTGCAAAGATCATCGTGGACAGCAACGAGTGCCTGCGGTTTCGGCTGATAAATGGATTGGAACTGACAGAGCAGATCGAAAGGACGAAGCGGTAATGGGAAATCGGAAGCTGCCGTTTGGGTATCAAATGCGCATGGGCGAGATCGTCCGAAACGAGCCAGAGGCAAAAGCCGTGCAGGACATTTTCCTGCAATACACGCTTGGCGCGTCGCTGAAGGAAATCGCAGAACAGATGAGCAAAACCGGCCCCGCTTACGACGAGGGCAAGTCGTGGAACAAGAACATGATCGCACGAATCTTGGAAAACACCAAGTACACTGGGGCAGACAGCTATCCGAGATTAGTTGACATAAAATTATTTGAAGCAGCCGTCGAGAAGCGCCAGACCAAGCAGCGTCTGCCAGCGCGGACACCTGCGCAGAAGGCGCTCAAGCGTGTCTGCTCCAAACTGCCTACGCCGGAGATCGAGCAGCAGGTCGTACATCTGCTCGGCAGGCTGGCAGAGCAGCCGGAGCGCATCACACAGCCTGAAAAACAGTTTGCACCGAACAGCACCGCGCAGGCTGAATTGGACGAGATCCTGAACACCCAACCGCTCGACGAGGACACTGCCAGAAGCCTGATCTGCAAGCTGGCGCAGGAGCAATACGATGCCATTGGCAACGAAGAATATGAAACAGAGCGCCTGCGGCGGCTGTTCGCGGCGTTCGAATGCACGGCAGAGCTCAATGCAGAGTTACTGCAAAGTGCCGTCTCTGCCGTGCTGGTGACGCGCCAGGCGGTGCGCTTGCAGCTCAAAAACGGACAGATCATCGGAAAGGACGATTTGGTATGACAGACGAAAAACCGCGCGTCATTATCATTCCACCCAAGCCAGAATTACAGCAAACGACTACAGTCACAAAGCAGCTTCGTGTGGCAGCGTACTGCCGTGTTTCCACGAAAGAGGAAGAACAGGCCAGCAGCTATGAAGCGCAGTGCGAATACTACACCGATAAAATCATGTCCAACAAAGAATGGACGATGGCTGGCATCTTTGCAGACGAAGGCATCACCGGCACATCCACAAAAAAGCGCACAGAATTCCTGAGAATGATCCGCCAATGCAAACAGAAAAAGATCGACCTCATCCTTACAAAGTCCATCCAACGATTTGCCCGCAACACGCTCGACTGCATCAACTATACGCGCATCCTCCGGCAGCTTGGCATCGGGGTTCTCTTCGAGAAGGAGAATATCAACTCGCTTCCAGCGGACAGCGAATTCATGATCACGATGTACGGTGCGATGGCGCAGTCCGAAAGCGAATCCATCTCCGGCAACATTCGGCGCGGCCGGCAGATGCACGCAAAAGTTGGCACGCTCAAGGTTCCCTGTTACCGGCTTTATGGATATGAAAAAGACGCAGATGGCAAATTCCGCGTCATCCCAGAACAAGCAGAGATCGTGCGCGAACTCTACAAGCGATATGAGAGCGGCGCCAGCTTGCGAAATCTGCAAGACTGGCTGGAAGAAAATCAGATCAAATCGGTTCTCGGAGAATCAAAATGGACAACGACATCTATCAAGAGCATCCTGACAAATGAAAAATACTGCGGCGATGTCCTGCTCCAGAAAACATTCCGGACAGATGTGATCAGCAAGAAGGTCATTAAGAACGTCGGTCAGATGGCGCAATACTATATGCCAGACCATCACGAGGGCATCGTCAGCCGGGAACAGTACAATGCAGTGAAAGCAGAAATGGCCCGCCGGAGCGCCCTGCGCAGCCCATCCAAAACGGCTGTGACAGGACGTTCCTGTTATACAAGCAAATACGCCTTATCGGACCGACTCGTCTGCGGCGAGTGCGGCACGCTCTACCGCCGATGCACATGGACATCCCTTGGGCGGAAATACCCTGTCTGGCGCTGCATGAGCCGTCTGAACTACGGCACAAAATACTGCCACGATTCCCCGACAATCAAGGAAGAACCGCTGCAAAACGCGATCCTGTCAGCGATCAACGCTGCTATGAGTGATAAACCTGTACTGCTCGACCGTATCAAAAACGCAGTCTCTCTGGAGCTGCTGCCTGTACAGGGGCAGACCATGAGCTTTGCTGACATCGAGCGCCGACTGGCGCAGTTAGATGAGCAGTTCCAACAGCTTCTGACAGAAGCCATCGATGCGGAAGACAAAGAAGCCTGCAACGCGCAGTTCGCGGAAATCCTTGCTGAGCAGACCTCCCTCAAAAAGCAGAAGGAATCAATTCTGCAAAGCAGAACCGATGCTGACCACGTCTGCACCCGCATGAAGCAGGCAGAGCAAGCCGTAGAGAATTCCGCATCCACGATTACGGAATGGAACGAAAACGCCGTCCGTCAGATCGTAGAGCGCGTGACCGTCCGCTCCGCTGACGAGATTCTGGTGCGGATCAAGGGCGGCGCGGAAATCAAACAGCGATTGGAGAGAAAGTAAATATGGTATATGCGCAGGGGGATGCGGGAGCCATCAGGCAATTGCAAAAACCGCTTGACAAACCCTATTTAATAGGGTATTCTACATACAAAGGAGTGGAGCAATGACAAGGATATTTGTAGAACTTCCGTCGTTCCGGAAGGAATGGAAAGCGATGGGGCTGGACGATGACGATCTTCGAAGATTGCAGGAGGAACTGCTTGCAGACCCCAAGGTCGGTAAAGTCATGCGGGAAACCGGCGGCGTCCGTAAGATGCGCTTCGCATTTGAGCAGCAAGGCAAAAGCGGCAGTGTGCGCGTGATTTATGTGGATTTTGAAGTCTATGAAAAGCTGTATCTGCTGACGGCATATCCTAAGAATGAAAAGGATAACCTATCAAAAGCGGAACGCAATACGCTGAAGCAACTGGTCGGCATTTTGAAGCAGCAGCTCGATGAGAACAGGAGGTCATGATATGAGCGCTTTTGATAAAATCAAGCTGGGGCTGGAGGAAGCAATTGCCTTTGAGAAAGGAACGCTTCCAGCCAAGACAACAAAACTTACCATTGTGCCGGTTGAGAAGTATCAGGCGGATGAAATCAAGAGAATCCGCAACAGCACCGGTCTGACGCAGCGGTCGTTTGCAGAGTACATGGGCGTATCGCAGAAAACGGTTGAGGCATGGGAAGCAGGGCGAAATCACCCGGAAGGCGCAGCATGTAGGCTTCTGTCACTGACGAAAGCCGATCCGCAGTTTCCGCAGAAAGCCGGAATCGTGCTTCGTTGATCGTTAGGACATTCAAATAAGGCAAGGAAAAACACGGCCACAGAACCGTGTTTTTCTTTGCCCTATCTGGTCATAGGAGGGAAAAATAACATTTGAAATTTCAAATTTCTATAGTGGGAGGAAAAATTCGGCTGAAGCTGCGGGTCGAGTTGTACGACACGCGCGATTACATGGGGAAGCAAATGCCGGGACTGGCAATTGTCCTTGATGAGGTGAACCAAAATGAGAACGTGACCGAGCAATACGCCGTTCTCACGGTGTCCTTCGGAGAGTTTCTTACCTTGAAAAACTGCGCATATATCGACGCCAACAATTGCCCGTTCGCGCCACAGCTCCTTACCGACGAAATCGCGCAGGATACCGGCTACAGTAAAATCAGCGGCTACTGCGAATATCCCCTGTGGGTGTTCCAGGAGGACTTTCTGAAAGAAATCGGCGGTGAAAAATACGAACAGTATTCTGAGCAGTTCGATGCCTATATGCGCGGCAATGTGCAGGAAGACAACGTGAAAATGGATGAGATGCAGCATATGTAGAAAACAGCGGCCTATCGGAGCAATAGCAAAACGGATAAATGCATTCTATATCGCGCAGGCAATGGTAAACTTGCCTTGAATCAGCCTTGATTCTTGTGGAAAATATGTGTATAATAACAAATATAAAGGGGATTTGTCCCATTATAGAAGGCTGGAACTGCAACGATTATCCACGTTATAAGATAGCAATAATATGAGCAATGCCAACAACACACGGGAAACTGCAGTTTACTCGGCATCTGATAAAAAAGAGTTTTTGCTAACTGTCTGTTGTACATGAGCGTAAATGTTTCTGTTGCGATTCCGCTGTTTTCGCCCATTATTGGCGTTAGGCTATCTGCCTGCTCTACAAAAAAGTTGACTATGCAGAGAATTAAACATAACGCCGTAACATCAAATCAACTGCTTCAAATCAGAACGCAAACTGTACAACAAATACTTGAAAGTGTGTTTGTTTCAAATTCTTGCGCGTCAAACAGGAGTACTATATGGAAAGAATGCCATTAAACAAGATCGTATTTGGAAAAACGGATGCATTCAATGAGCTTAACACATTTGGGCAAAAATTCTTTGTGGACTCATTTGTTTCAAATCCCAAATACCATGTTGAGGATTTCATTTCTGGAAGCAGATTTTTTATTTGTGGGAAAAAGGGGACAGGAAAATCCGCCCTTCTCAAGTATCTTGAATGTCATTTCTCAGACGATCGAAAGAACTTAGTATTCCCTATCCGTTTTAAATCTGAGATTGAACAAATTGACAAAAATGATTTTGAAGAAATAGCTTTCAAACCATTACTTGAGAGTGAACTTGATGCTTCAACAATTATGCCGCAGACATCCTATGTATTGGGATGGAAGACATTTTTAATCAACCAGATTATTACAAGAGCAAGCGCCGGAGAGTATCACGTTTTTAGAGAAACGGAAAACTATCAGTTGATAACCTCCCTTTTGAAGTGTATTTATGGGGAGAATAACGAGCCATCGATAGTAATGCCCAAAATAAAGAAAGGAAATATTGAACTGACGGCTGCTTTTGCTGAAAAACTTTCTGCTTCGCTTAAGCTGGAGCTGGAATTTGATTCACGCAAAAAAAGAATTAACTATGCCAAATTATCAAGAAAAATATATCAGCTCTTTGCACAGCTAGAGTTCTGGGTTTCGCCGGTATATGTACTGATGGATGAACTAGAGCTTTCTGTGCGGAACAAATATCAGTTTAATAAAGATGTGGATTTGGTTCGCGACTTAATCATTGCTATAGATGATATGAATGCTGTTTGCGCCAATAATGGCATGGACATTCATATAATTGCCGCAATTCGTAGCGAAGTATTAAGAAATGTTCGTTCGGCTGGGTATGAATTAACAAAATCCATTGAAGACCGAGGTATTGAAATTAACTGGTTCCAGCGAGGGGGCGATTATACAGATAACCCATTACTCACAATTGTAAAAAGCAAGATACATGCTTCGGAGCAGATGTTTGGCTTTCCATTAACAGATAATATTTGGGAAACTTATTTTTGCAAGGAAATCAATGGAGAGGAAACTCGAAAATATATTCTAAATAATTCGTTATATAGACCACGAGACATCATCCGAATGATGTCATCGATCAATAATCAAATTGATACAACGGAGAAATTTACACAAGAAGTATTTGACAAAGCGCAGCAAGAGTATTCAGAGTTGATGTGGACAGAGATTAAGGATGAATTGAGACTGTCTTTTTCTGAAGATGAAGTAGACTGTATCTTTGCTCTATTAAACAGAATTCGAATACCATTCTCCTACGATGATCTTTCTAAGCGAATAGCGCAGCTTGGAAAATTCGATCCGCGCATTCCTACTTTACTCAACAGTGCCCGACTTACCGAAGTATTAAATAAGCTATATGAATTGGGCGTGATTGGAAACACAGGGAGACCGATGAACTTTATTTTTCTCGGGCGTGTACGTCTTGACTTGCTTGGAAAGATGGTCATTCATACACCTCTGCGGAATTATTTTTCAGTGCAGTACGACTACACTAATTGAATCATACCGAAGAAAGGCACGGTCATGATACCGTGCCTTTCTTTGGTATGTAAACATATAGCGCAATTTATTGTTGGCTTACCGTATTCAGCAGCGCAGTTGTTCGCACATTGATGCCCATAAGCTCCCGCTGCGTCTGCCGGTTGACCTGGCACATTGGCATCAGAAAATTCACAGCCTTTCGGATCTGCTGAAGGTCAGAGAACGTGAGTGCATTCTGGTGCAGATGCTCCAGAACGCGGCTGTAAGCATCCTTCAAAGACGCAGACACGGCAGGCTGAAAGAAATAAGTTGAGATCAGGCCGCCAATCAGGGCGGCTTCATTATCGGTGTACTGCATGATTGCTCCTCCCTCGCAAGAATCAAACGAACGGGGCAATCATACCACAAAATATTGTAGCAGGCTATTCGCAAAACGGCGAAATATACGATGCGCGGCAGCGCAAAAAAGAAAGGAACAGAAAAGGCACAAAAGAAATATCGACGTGCTAGAGAATATCTGGTATAATCAAAATAGTTTCAAAGAATATGCATCCCTACGCACATTTATGCAAATCCATACTGAAATTTGTTAAGAAGATGACTGTAAGAGGAAATAGCGATGGAAGCAAAAAATGTTGAGACTATTTCGATTGATAAGAAATCACCTTATCTGAGACAAGTTATTGCTTTGGGTGATCAGTCGCATGCAACGGTGGGATTTCTTCCGGAGCAGGCGTTCAATGATTATGCAGAGAAAAAGCGAATCCTTGGGCTGGTGAACATAGAAGATACATCATTGATTGCATACATTATGTATCGATATAAAAACACGACGTGTATTATTGTTCAGTTGTGTGTAGGCCAACAATACCGAGGAAAAGGATACGCGAAGCAATTAATGGATGCGTTAGTTGCAAAAGAAAAAGAATTTGCTTCGGATTTTCAATTATCATGTCGGCGTGATTACGGATTGGAAAGTTTCTGGACTTCGCTTGGATTTCAACCGATTGGCGAGCGGGATGGCCGTGCAACGCGCGAGAAAACGATTTTGACAATTTGGAATCGACACAATACAGAGATGCAGAACCTGTTTTCTGCGCTGTATAAAAATGAAGATTCGCTGGCGAAGGTTGTGCTTGATACCAATGTTGTAATAGATCTATATTGCAGTGAGCCGAGAAGTATAGCTTTACAGCAAGATTTTTTGCGGGAATATGTGGACTATCATATATCGCCGGATGTTCTTTCTGAAGTCAATAAACAGAGCGATAAAACTGTCCGAAACGATCAACGGGAATACGCAAAAAGCCATTTCACAATTTTGTATGGAATTGATGAGAACCGTGTGGCGGAAATTTCCGACAGAATAAATAAAATCAAACCATGTCCCAAGGGGTCAAACACATGGTTTGATATCAGGCATATTGCAGTTGCGATAGCAACTGATTCTGAGGCGTTTATCACAAATGATCTTGAATGGACTGATACTTCGCTTAGAGATGCGATTTTTGATGAATACGGACTGAGAATTTTTACGCCGAACGAGTTAGTCAAACGTATTGATGAACTTGATTCTCCGGAAGCATATGCACCGAGGCTGCTGGCGGGGCTGAATCTACAGTACTCAGAGGTCAGGCAAGAAAGAATCCCAGCCGTTATTGATGCCTTTTATACACAATACGCTGACAAACGCAAAAAGTCGTTTGCTGGATTTATTCGTGCATGGGTAGCAGAAATCAAGACACATCATATTTTGCTTGTCACATCAAATGGGCAGCCGCTGTGTGCAATTCCATATTGTGAAAAGGATGGAAAACTTATAGTTGAGAGCATTTATTACAACAACGCCTTATTAAAACAGGCGATACAAGGAACCTTTATTACTCGCATTATGTTTAAGTTGCTGGAAAAAGCACGAAAAAACGCTTTGTCAGAAATACAAGTTAAGATGGGCAGCTTACAGAAAGAACTGGTTCCAAGTATCAAAAAATGTGGCTTTATAGAAAATGGCGATTACCTTGTACGTTTTGTTCGAATCGGAATCTATCCGTTATCAAATGTTGAAAAGGTTAGAAGCCTTTCCGACAACAGTACATTAAATGTTGGCATTGAAAAGCTGCGGCAGCAGAATGAGGACCGGTGGACAATACGAGACAATGAGCTTATCAATTTAGAGAAGATCTTCTGGCCAATGAAATTATTAACGCTAGACACAATAAGGTGCTTCATTGTTCCAATTCGAGCCGAATATGCAAAGGACTTGTTCGATGAGAAACTTGCAGATGTCAATCCTTCGTTTTTTGAAAACGAGAAATACGAACCGGCACTAAGCATCGAAAATGTTTATTACAAATCAAACAAACAGAGAATCCCGTATTATCCAGCAAGAATTCTCTGGTATGTGAGTCAGTCTCAAATGATGGGAACAGGTGCAATCCGCGCATGTTCATACTTGGATCTTGTAAAGGTTGGAAATGCAAAGAGACTGTATCATTCATATCGGCGACTTGGCGTTCTGGATTATAACCAACTTGTTCATATAAGTTCTGGCTCTCTCGCTGCGTATAAATTTAGTTATACAGAACTGTTTGACAAACCTGTCGCGCTCGATAGAATACGGAAAATATTGAGGAAGCCAAGATTCTCGGTTCAATCATACAAGGAGATTAGGAACGAACAGTTTTTGAAAATCTATTCAGAGGGAATGTGTGATGTCGGAAATTTTGAATGAAAAGAAATATGTTCTCATGTCTATTAAGCCGATATACGCGGAATTTATTAAAAATGGTGAGAAAACAGTTGAATTACGGCGCGTTTTACCGAAGATTAAATATGGCGACGTAATTGTTGTTTATGAGACTGCGCCTGTTCAACGGATAACCATGACTTGCACAGTAAAAGGGATACTCAGTTGTGAACCGCATGAATTGTGGCGCGATGCAAGACAACAAGCATGCGTGGATTATGAGTCATTCGAAAAATACTTCCAGGGCAAGGACATCGCAAATGGAATCCAAATGGGGAACGTCAAATCATTATCCAGACCATTGAAGTTGGACGAAGTAATCGGTACTCGACATGCGCCACAGAGCTATTGCTATCTCAGAGAGAAGGAAATAGAACAATTATTACAAGCATTAAAAGATACCTGCCTGTAGATGGAGTGATGGATATGCAAATTGAAGAATTGCTTAAATGCCTATCCCTACCAAAAAGGTATTACGGAGAAACATTTGTCATTCGCGAAAAGCTCAAGGAGGAGAATAAAAAATTTCAGAGGGATCTGAAAGCGTGCATATCTGATAAAAAAGCAGCTTCATGGGTCAATGCAGTCAATAAAACAATTAAATATGCTGCGCGAAAATCGCAAAGGGTGTTTTGCTTATTGGATGCGGCGATAAAACGCTATGAGGACGCAGATTTGAAAGCAGCACAAGAAGCGTTTGACGAGCTTATGGACACCATAAAGAGTGATTTGTTTTATTCAACACTTTTTGGCGCAAGTGTTTTTTCTACGAAAAAAGGAACTATGAGAACGTACATTCGAGAAGCGAAAGCAGACCGTTTTTTCAGAATTAGAGCGGTGGGATCACAGAATAAAGGCATTGAAGATAATGCTGAGGAGCTGTTTCACATTCCCATTACTAAGAGACAGCTGATAAGTAATGAGCGATTTAGCCTGAGCGGTTTTCCAACATTGTATTTGGCAACAGAGTTACCACTTGCTTGGCAGGAATGCGGCTACCCGGACAAGTACTATTGGTCGGAGTTCAGATACTCAAATTTGAAGGAAATTGCTGGGGACAATAACACAAAGAGCGGGAAGATATGCCTTCTTGCGTTATATTCACCACGCGAAATTACACGGTGGGGCAGGACCATTAAATACTATGAACCGGAACTGTGGCTTACCGTTATTCGCAGGTATTTGGCGATATATCCACTTGTACTTGCTTGCTCTTTCGTGAATGCAAATGGTGGGACCCCGTTCAAGCAAGAATATATTATTCCACAAATGCTGATGCAGTGGGTTTACAGGCATAAGCGAAAATGTAATGGAATCAGCTATTTTTCGTGTATCGATGATTCAGCAATGCCAAGTAAGTGGAATGCCTATAATGTAGCGTTGCCAGCTATGAAACCATATGACAAGAGTGGATATAGCTGTGAATTACAGGAATGGTTTAGTTGGGGTAAGCCGCAATACCATGTCGTGCCCACAAGCAACCTCGCTGCAAGCGCTGAAGATCGTAAAATACTGAATGCCTTTGTTGACCAGGAATTGCCGACCATTGGCCGCCCATTTATACCGCAGGTTTGGAAAGAGCTGTATTGGAGGATGATTAAGGTTGCAATGCAAATGCGGTCAATTCTAGAATTCTCCAATGACGCAAATTTGAAGATGATACTGGCTGCGTTTGATGCTATTGGTGAAGAATATAATTCTATTCTTTACGAGCTTCCGAAGTTAAGTGAAGTCGGGGATATACCAGAGTGTCAGGATGAGATAACACGTATTCATGTGGAGCACGAGATTTACGTTGCACAAAAAGAACTAATGGGAGCAGCAGAGTGGTTTAAAAATAGCGCTTTTCATAGTACCGGGATTGGCTGGATAATTGAAAAATATAGAGATCTAACATGGAATGGTTTGCATGGAGGAAGCAGTCTTTGCGTGGCAAGCCCAAATAGAGAAAACGCGCTTCCAATACTGTGGCGCCTTAGAGAAAAGCATATTCTTTACTCTTATCAGCAACTAAAAGATGACGATTCAACGATTCAATGGCTGCAGAATATTGCTGATATTGAGAAATGCAGTATTGCAATGTTTTGGAATACTGCGGGAGCGACGCAAAAGATTGATCTTGATTGGGCAAAACAGAATATTAAAGCTATAAAAGCGCCAATACTTGTCCAATTCAATGATATAAACATTTTTACCCCAGACAGTACAAATAGAATTGAATTTCTAGGGTTTGGGGAAGACACAGAAAGAATAATCGAAGAACTTTGACAAAAAGGTGGAAAGGAGAAGCCATGAACGTCAGAAAAGCTGTGGATTACGGCACGATGTACCGGAAATTGACCGCAATTCTTGCGCAGAATCTTCCGCAGATGGACGAAGTGTACGCCATCGGCAGGGCTGTCAGCCAGCGGCCAGAGAAAGGCTCTGCGGTCGCTGCCGCAGAGTTCTTACAGGCGAATTTCCCTGACCGCACAGGCTTTTCTCCGCGCAACGTGCGCCGGATGCGCAATTTTTACAGGACTTATGAAAATGACCAAACGCTCCTCCGGCTGGCGATGAAAATTGGCTGGACGCTGAATGTGGTGATCATGGAAGCGGAGCTGACAAGAGATGTGCGCAAATGGTATCTGGAGCAGGCGCGGGTACAGCAATGGTCAAAGACGGGCTTGATGAAAAAACTGGCATCTGCAGCACATCCGGAAAAAACACTCGACGAGAAAACAAATACCTGTTATACTGAGAAAAAGATTACTGATGATAGCAAGCGGTGGAGTACAAAGATGATATGTACTTTCTGGAAAAGAATCCGCTTTATCTTTCAACACAAGGCAACTGGATTGTTTTGGCGTGTTCCGATTCAACTAATCTTGGCGAGAAATCAGTGGCTACTCTACGCGCGATGTTAAAGACAATATGAATCTTTGAAGTGAGGCGGTATATATGCAAAAGAAATATCAGGTGTTTATTAGTTCTACATATGTGGATTTAATAGAGGCACGGGCAGCCGCCACACAATGCTTGTTGGACAATGACTGCATCCCCGTTGGAATGGAACAATTTCCAGCAAGTGAAATGAGCCAAATGGAATATATCAAGAAGATGCTTGATAATTGTGATTACTATATCTTAATATTAGGTGGAAAGTACGGCTCTCTGGACACAGACGGTATTGGATTCACAGAAAAAGAATACGATTATGCCGTAGCACAAAAAATACCCATCATGAGCTTTGTATATGACAGGCCTGAATACTTGCCAAATAAATTCTGTGAGACAACGGATGACCTGCGTGAAAAATTCAAGAGATTCAGGGAAAAAGTCTGCAACGGGAGACTGGTGAAGTTCCATTCTGATAATGGAACACTGAAAGCCAATATTGTAACGTCGATTCACCACTGCATTAAGGATTTTCCCGCTATTGGATGGGTGCGGGGTGACAGCGTTAGCGTCCTTGAAAATTTTAATGCAGAACTTTTGCAGAGTGTGCAGAAATTTCAATCAGCACAAGAGACGATTGGTCGTGAGATCGCAGCACAGAAGAAAATGACAGAAGAAAAACTACAGCAGCTGGAGGAGAAAGTTGATAATATTCCGCGGGCAAGTATCCATGTAGAGGATAATGAAGCTGGTGGGCAGACGGTAATAATTGATGGTGGAAATGCAAGAGACTTTGACGAATATGTGCAAGGAAAAGTAAAAAAATATGTCGATGGTCGAATCGCTTCAGATGACGAAGTTAATGAGATGCTTCAAAACATCTGATGCATTTTAAGGAGAACTGACAGATGCAGAACGAAAAATATCTGGAGCTGGACGCGCTTGCTGCACCGAACGGCTATGTTGCGCCTCCGACGAAAGAGGATTTGGCCTACGTTGTCCACTTCCGCAAGACTTGCCAGCGGTATCAGATCGACTTTTCCAAAGCCGTTCCGGACGAACGCGACTTCGTGCTCCATCTGGCGGAGAAAACATTTTTGCAGAAGCGTGCTTAATTTTGCTGTTGATCGAAGCCGTTCCGACAAGTCGGGGGTTCATCTATAGTGTAGTGAAAACACAAGATCCCGCATACGAGAGTATGCGGGATCTTATTTATTTCTGCCCCCAAAAGCTGCTCGGCCAGCGGGGGGAGAGGATCCATAAGAGGGAAGATGTGATGCGCTGCCGGTGCAGCGATCCTGAACATTTCACACACCGCTGCGAACGTTGATGTTCGCGGCGGTTTTTTATGGTTTGGGAAAATAAAACGAGAGTCCCGGCGGCTTTGGGGCTGCGAGGATACTCGTTTTTTGCACGGGTATGGCGGATCGACGAGAATAGTAAAACTTTTCTTCAAAAGTATGCAGGCAGCATAACAAAATTCTGTAGCGTCTGCTACAATAAAAGTAGGCTATTGGTGACCAAAGTCCAGGGGCTTTGGGTAAGGTGATTTCTTGTCTGTGCGGGCCAGGAGGTAGTCGGTGCTGGTGTGGTAGAAGTCGGCCAGCTTGATCAGAACGTCGGTGGGAATGTCACGTTTGCCCATTTCGTAGTGGGAATAGCAGACCTGTGTGCACTGTAAATACTCGGCTAAGTCCCGTTGCAGCAAGTCGCTGTCCTCGCGCAAATCGCGGATGCGTCTATACATTTTCGTGCGCTCCTTTGTGGAAGTTTTCACAGAAAAGTATAGAGAAAACATTTTGTTATGTTGAAATATAAAACAAAATGTTATATATTGTATTTACCACCAAAAAGAAAGAGAGGAATTTCAATGTCAGCACAGCCTAAATTTGATGAAATGATCGAACTATTCCAAAAGGGAAACAATTTTGAATTAACGGCAAAACAATACGCAAACAAAACGGGGGGCGGAATTTCCAAAAGATAAAAATTATGCAAAAAAGAGATCCGCTGTTGCAAAAAGAGCGAATAAGTATGGATATACAATACGTGTAATACCGCAGCGAATCCAATTTATAAAAGATGATAAAAATACGTGAGGTGGGACAGCAAATATGTTCGAAGCTATTTTCGGAGCCCTTATAGGATGTGCGGGCTATTGTGTCGCATTGTGTTTTGGGACTACTAGAGGCACCCGTTTCAGTGGACGGGCTTGGTGGCGGATAGGACCGCCTTGCATAGCGATGGGGATTTCTGGAACGCTATTATTTATTGCAGGTAATAAAGCCCTCTACGGACCGGCGGGCTGGTATTCTACCGCAGGGTGGATTATATTTGCCTGCGCACTGTCATTTCTTATCCGTGTGTACATAACCGAGTCTAATAAAGAAGAAAGATTACAGAAAATCAAGGAACTTTCTATCTTCTACAACGAATGTATTGAAAATAATGTTCGCTCTTGTAAATCCGAAAAGGACCGGCAAAAAGCATCCTTGATCGCAAAGAAATACAATATTTATTATGCGGACATTGAAGCCCTGTATAACGAGGCAAAGCAATGCTATCAAGAAAAGCTAAAGACAGATAAAGAATATGCGCGCCAAAAAGAGCTTGTAGAGTTGAAACAGAAAGAACAGGCACAATATGATGTGCTGAATGAGTTTTCTTCCTATACAGAGCGAGAAAAGAAAATTGCGATGCTTACCAAGGAATACAATGAGGCTGCTAGAAACTTGCGCGCGACAAACGATGCAATTTCAATGACGCTTACACCACCGCTGGAAGAAGAACACGACTGGGCGGTTATGGGCGGCTTGGCGGATGGTTTGGCAGGGCCGGGGGCTGGCATTGCGACAGCGGTAAATGCGCAGATAGAGAACGCGCAGATTCGGGCAAGAAACAGTCAGCTTCTTCACGAAACAGCAGATATTCGCGGACAAATGATATTGGCTGGTGCAAAACAAAGAAATGCTTTACAAGCAAGCTGTTCCGAGCTTATTGATCGGATAAATGCGACAAAAACAAAACTGATCGGCAAGGACTCGCCAGAAGCTTGCCTGAAAGCATTACATTTTGAGAACACTAAAATTGCCGTATCAAAAACCGGAACTTGTACAGTCGATGCAAAAGTAGGTCTGAAACGTTCTGAATACTATATTTTTGGCGATGTAAAAGCAACAATCGACGGAACAATTCAAGGGGAAATTTATGATGGCAATGAAAAAATTGGAACAGCAAATCTCGTGCTCCCATTAGATGGAATTCCAGATGCCAGCATGGTAACCATCAAGGGAATGTGCCTGTTCTGTGGTCAGCCCGGAAAGAAATACACAGTCAAATTTAATGCGGAAAACCTCTGGGCAATGGAGCAATAACGCATAGTAAAAATTCAAGTCATACGTTTAACAGAAGGGAGCAATGCCCCTATCTTTGTTAAGTGTATGACTTGTTTTTTTAGATATTTACAAGCAGCGATCCGGCTACTGGTCTAAGGTATCTGGCGGCTTGGGGGTGAATTTGCGGTGGAGGCGGTGGGTGGTGGGGGTGAGGGGGCCGCGGGAGATGGCGGCGGGGCCGAATTTGCCGCGGAGCTGGTCGACGGCCTGGTCGAGCTTGCGGGCGCGGTCGCGCTTTTCGTCGGGGAAGAGGGAGAGCTGCTGGGTCTGGCCGTCGGTGAGGTCACTGAGGGTGACGCCGAGCAGGCGGAGGGGGCGGCCGTCCCAGAATTCGGCGAAGAGGGACTTGGCGCAGGCATAGAGCTCCTGCGTGACGTCGCTGGGCTCGGGGAGGCGGCGCTGGTGGGAGCGGTTTTTGAAATCGCTGCCGCGGATGGTGACGGTGAGGCAGAGGCAGCGGCGGCCGTCGGCGCGCAGGCGGGCGGCGACACTGTCACACAGGGCGAGCAGGACCTGATTGGCCTGCGGGACGGTGGTGACGTCCTGCTCGAGGGTGGTGGAGTTGCCGTAGCATTTGACGGCCTCGGGCTCGGCGAGGACGGGGGAGGGGTCGACGCCGCAGGCGTAGTCGTGCAGGAGGGCGGCGGTGCGGACGCCGGTGAGCTTCTGCAGGTAGGCGAGGTCCGTCCGGGCCAGATCGCCGATCGTGCGGATGCGGGCGGCAGTGAGCTTTTCGGCAAGGGCGCGGCCGACGGAGAGCAGGTCGCCGACGGGCAGCGGCCAGAGCTTCTGCGGGATCTCGGCGGGAAAAAGGGTATGGACCTTATCGGGCTTTTCAAAGTCGCTGGCCATTTTGGCCAGGAGCTTGTTTTCGGAGATGCCGACGTTGACGGTGAAGCCGAGCTCGGAGAAAATGGCGTCCTTGATCTGGTGGGCGACGGCGAGAGGGTCTGGGTAGAGCAGGTGGGTGCCGGTCATGTCGAGGAAGCATTCGTCGATCGAGACCTGCTCCACCACGGGGGCGAAGCGGCGGCAGATGGCGATGAAGGCGCGGGAATTGCGCGTATAGAGGGCGAAATCCGGCGGGGCGAGGACGAGCTGCGGGCATTTGCGCAGCGCCATGCCGACCGGCTCGCCGGTGGTGACGCCGAATTTTTTCGCGGGGATGGACTTGGCGAGGATGATGCCGGTGCGCTTGTCCCGGTCGCCGCCGATGGCGGAGGAGATGGCGCGCAGGTCCGGCTCGCCTGCGGCGACGCGGCGCGCCGCCTCCCAGGACAGAAAGGCACTGTTGACGTCTACGTGAAAGATCAGCCGCTGCTGCATCCGGCTCCCTCCTTTGGTTTCAGATATGTCCGAAGTTCATGGTTCCGGAAACAGTATAACACAAATTTCGGAAATATGCGAACAAAATTTCGTAAATTTTATCGGGTACGGTAATGGCCGGTGTGGCACTGGAGGGTGCGGAAGCCGGTGTGGGTCAGGCCGAGAAGGGCGTCCATCTCGCGGGCGGCGTTTTCGTAGCGGCCGCGGGTGTGGTGGATGAGGAGATAATCGGCCTCGCGGATGCGGCCGGCGGCCTGCATGCAGAAGCTGCGGACCGGCGCGGCCAGGGCGAAGACCCAGATGGGGGTGCAGATGGTCACGTGGTCATAGGCGGCAAGGTCGAGCGCGACCGGCTCGATGGGCATGGGCCAGCGGTGCATCCCGTAGCGGCCGCACCACCAGAAGCCGAGCGTGCCCGCGGTCCGCTCGGCGGCGCGGATCTCATAGACGGCCGCGCCGGTCCGGTCGGCCTCGGCGAGGGCCTGCTTTCTGACGTAGCCCATGCGGGAGAAGCAGACGACCAGGCGGCGGGGATCGGCGCCGATGTGCGGGTAGTCGGCGGGGTCGACGCGGAAGGACTCCTGCTGCAGGAAGATCCAGGCGGCATAGCCGGTCGCGGCCTGGCACAGGCCGAAGAGGAAATAGATTGTGGACATGAAATTCAGGGGGAAGATGTAAAACTGGATGCAGATCCAGAGCATCAGCGTCACGCCGAAGACGCCGCCGAGCACGACGCCTGCTTTCTTTTTCGCGAGGAGCAGGCAGGCGGCGGTCAGGTTGCTCAGGCCGTTGACGATCAGCAGCGCGCAGCCGGAGAAGATGAAGTTCTGAAAAAGGACGCCGGCGAAGGGCAGGACCTGAAAATACGGCAGCATGGCGTCCATGCCCAGCGCGCGGCCGCTGGGGTCGATCAGCATGGCGGCCGCGCCGGCCACGGCACCGAGGCCGATGAAGAACGTCCAGAAGATCAGAAGCTTCCGGGCGGTTTGAAATCTGGAATGGGACATGGGGAGACCTCCGGGAAAAGTTATTTTGTATGCGCTTTTGCGGTATTGAGCGATGCGATCAGCATCACGCGGATGCGGGTACAGGCGGAATCGAGGGATTGGTATTCGGCTTCTGAAATGTAATTCGTCCGGAAAAGCAGCTCCAGCCAATAGCCGGTCTCGTTGGCTTCTTTCAGCGCGATCTGGAGCTTGGAAATAAAGTCTGCTCTGCTGTTGGCGTACTGCGCCTCGCGGATATTTGCGCCGATGGACGTGCCGCTGCGGCCGATCTGGTTGGAAATGATGGATTCCCGCTGCGATTTCAGGTGCTTGACCAGGTGGATGATGGAGACGGCGAAGTCCATGGACTGGGGGAGGAGTTTGGGTTCGGGCATGAGAGAACCTCCTTTTTGATAGTGAAGGTTTGCGCGGGGCGCAAAGTGAAGGTTGGCGGAGCCAAGTGAAGGGGCGGCGGAGCCGCCGTGAAGGATCGCGCGGAGCGCGATGTGAGGGGAAGCGTGCTGCTCACGCCCGCAGGCGCTTCACTGCGAAGCAGCTTCACGGCGCGAAGCGGCGCTTCACGTGCCGCCAGGCACGCTTCACTCAAAAAAACGTGCTTTTGTCCGGGGACAAAAGCACGTTTTTTCGTGGTGCCGGTGGCGGGGGTCGAACCCGCACGGTTGTTATGCCGAGGGATTTTAAGTCCCTTGTGTCTGCCATTCCACCACACCGGCGGGTAGGGATATTTTAGCACCGAATGGGCGGTGCGTCAAGGAGGAATCCGGGCGGCGGGAGGCGATGGGAAATAGCAGAGAAATAAAAAATTTCGTCGATAGTTTGGTTGTTCTGCCATCTTGAAAAATTAGAACAAATGTTTTAATATACAGTTACTGCCTCGAACGCAAGAACCTGGTTGAACGGAACGGAAGGATGGGAGTGGATGCAGGATGCCGGAAAATCCGAAAGGGAAGACCGAGACGCACCGACGGGCGCGGGAGATGGACGAGACCATCTTACGCCTGTTTCAGGCGCTGAGCCGGGAAGAAAAGCAGCAATTTCTTACTTTTTTTGAAAACGCTCCAGAAAGGCGATCATCGCCTGCTTCAGATCGTCGTCAGCATCGGAAAGAAGCTCCCTGAGCTGCGCGTCGAGCGGATCCTCCTCACCGGGCACGGGCTCGGTGGGGAGCTTTTTTTCGTCGGTCGTGCCGCGCAGGTAGGCGGGCGTGGTGCCGAGGGCGGAAGCGACGATGGAAAGCTGCTCGTCGTTCGGCTCGGATTTGCCGGCTTTCCAGTCCTGACAGATGGTGGGGGTCCGGCCGAGACGGCGGGCAATCGAGGCTTTGGTGACGCCGGTCTCGCGGATCAGGGCTTCAAATCTGGTATAAACGAACAAATCAGCCACCTCACTTTTGTGCAGAATGTGGAATCGAACGAATATGCGACATACTCCCCTTGACAATCGCATGAAAATGAGATACATTCAACGTGCAGATGCGGGAGCGAAAGCCGCCGCAGCGGGAAGTTCAGATACATTTATTGTATCCGCTGCGGCGCTTTTTGTCAACCTTGAATCGCATAAAAATATGATGGAGGAAGCTGGTATGGAGGTGGTCTGCGGCTGCTGCCGTTGGTGCAGGGAGCCGGTCCGCAGGTCGGAAGGGCGGTATGCGGCGGCGGACGGCGCGGTGGTGCACGAGGAGTGCATGGAGGAATTCCTGCTGGAGGCGCTGGGGCTGCGGCGGCTGGCGGCGCAGGCCGGATACCGGTACGAGAGAGGAGAGGATACGGATGCGTAGGGAAGAAAGCGGCGTGCTGCCGGTCTGGTGCCCGTTTTACCGGGAGGACAGCGGGAAGAGCATTTTCTGCGAGGGGATCACGGATGAGAGCTTTCTGCGGCTGACGTTTGTGTCGGCCCGGGCGAAGCGGCAGCAGATGGAGATCTTCTGCCGGACGAAGCACTGCGAAAAGTGCGAGCTCTATGGGGCAATCAACGCGAGGCATGCGGATGCGTGAGGAAAAGGGCGCAAGAAAGCGGGCGGACCCCATTGGAAAGGCCTCCGGGAATCTGGAAAAGGCGCTGGAGACGATGTCCCGCCGGCTGCTCACGCAGATCAAGGAGGGCGAGACGCCGGGCAAGGAGCTCGGGGAGCTGGCGAAGGTGATGAAGCAGGCCGTGGAGATCCGGCAGGAGCTGCAGGGCGAAGGGGCCGGGCAGGAGTGCGGCGTGCGGGTCGTCTTTGCGGGGCAGGCGGAGGAGTTTTCGGAATGACGGAGCTGCGGATGGATGCGCCGAACGAGAAGCAGCGGCGGTTTCTGCTGGACCGGCACCGGCACATCGCCTATGGCGGGGCCAGAGGCGGCGGAAAGAGCTGGGCCGTGCGGACGAAGGCAAAGCTGCTGGCGCTGCGGTACGCGGGGATCAAGCTGCTGATCGTGCGGCGGACGCTGCGGGAGCTGCAGAACAACCACATCGATCCGCTCCGGCAGGAGCTGGCGGGCGTGGCGAAGTATAAGGCGGCGGACAAGCGGTTCGAGTTTCCGAACGGGTCGGTCCTGACCTTCGGCTACTGCGCGTGCGACGGGGATCTGGGGCAGTATCAGGGCGCGGAGTACGACGTGGTGTTCCTCGACGAGGCGGGGCAGCTGCAGAAGGCGTGGATCGACGCGATCAACGCCTGCGTGCGCGGGACGAACGGATTTCCGAAGCGGACGTATTACACGCTGAACCCCGGCGGGCCGAGCCACGGGTATTTTAAGCGGCTGTTCATCGACCGGCGGTTTGAGCCGGGGGAGCGGGAAGACGCCTACAGCTTCGTGCAGGCGTTGGTGACGGACAACCGGGTCTTGCTCGAGCGGCAGCCGGACTATCTGCAGCAGCTCGAGACGCTGCCGCCAAAGCTGCGCGAGGCGTGGCTGCACGGGTCGTGGGATGTGTACGAGGGGCAGTTTTTTGAGGACTTCCGGGACGTGCCGGAGCACTACCGGGACCGGCGGTGGACGCATGTCATTGAGCCGTTCGTGCCGGACAAGGGGTGGACGGTCTGCCGGAGCTATGACTTCGGGTACGGAAAGCCGTTTTCCTGCGCGTGGTGGGCGGTCGACTATGACGGGGTCCTCTACCGGATCCTGGAGCTCTACGGCTGCACGCGGACGCCGAACGAGGGCGTCAAGTGGACGCCGGACCGTCAGTTCGCCGAGATCCGGCGGATCGAGACGGAGCACCCGTGGCTGAAGGGCCGGGAGATCACGGGCGTGGCGGATCCGGCGATCTGGGACGCGTCGCGCGGGGAGAGCGTGGCACAGACGGCGGCGCGGTACGGCGTGTATTTTTCGCCCGGCGACAACGAGCGGATCGCGGGGTGGATGCAGTGCCATTACCGGCTGCAGTTCGACGAGAACGGGTATCCGCGGATGTATGTGTTCCGGAACTGCAGGGCGTTTATCCGGACGGTGCCGCTGATGCTGTATTCGCAGACGCGGCCGGAGGATCTGGACACGGCGCTGGAGGACCATGTGTGCGACGAGTGGCGGTATTTCTGCATGTCGCGGCCGGTGCGGCCTATCCGGGGCGGGCAGACGGCGGCGATCTGGTCGGATCCGCTCGACCAACTGAGATAAGGAGGAAGCAATGGAGGTACGGACAACAGGCATCCCCGTGATCGGGGAGAAGGAGCTCCGGCGGGCGGCGGAGATCCTGCGCCGCTACAAGCAGGGCAGGCAGAATCTCGAGCGGCGCATCATCGCCGACGAGGACTGGTGGAAGCTGCGGCAGTGGCGGCAGTTTGCGGACAAGGGCAATCCGAATGACGACCGGCCGGCGTCCGGGTGGCTGTTCAACGTGATCATGGGCAAGCACGCGGACGCGATCGCGGCCTATCCGGGGCCGAATATCCGTCCGCGGGAGCCGGACGACCGGATGGAGGCGCAGATGCTCTCGTCCATCCTGCCGTGCATTCTGGAGCAGAACGACTTTGAGGAGGTCTACTCCGACACGTGCTGGCAGAAGATGAAGCAGGGCACGGGCGTATGGGGCGTGTACTGGGACCAGGAGAAGCTGGGCGGGCTGGGCGATATCTCGATCCGGCCGGTGAATGTGCTGAATCTGGTCTGGGAGCCGGGCGTGACGGATATCCAGAAGTCGCAGAACGTGTTCTATCTGGAGCTGGAGGACAACGAGACGCTGCTGGCGGCGTATCCGCAGCTGGCGGGAAAGCTCGGCGGCAGCAGCGGGCTGCTGGCAAGGTACCGGACGGACGACGCGGTGGATCTGTCGGAAAAGACGCTGGTGGTGGACTGGTATTACAAAAAGCGCGTGGAGGGCAGGACGGTGCTGCACTACTGCAAGTATGTGGGGCAGACGGTCTTGTACGCGACGGAGAACGATACGTTCGTGCCGTCGGTCGCGCGGGAGGAGGTGGACGAGCGGGGCGAACGGACACTGGTGCAGGTGCCGGTGCGCGGGCCCGCGTGCGAGCGGGGATTGTATGACGACGGGGAGTATCCGTTCATCTTCGACCGGCTGTTCCCCATTGAGGGCTCGATCTGCGGCTACGGGTACATCGACATCGGCAAGGGCGCGCAGGAGCAGATCGACCGGATGGACCAGGCCATCGTGAAAAACACGATCATGTCGGCCACGCCCCGGTGGTTCCGGCGCGCGGACGGCTCGGTCAACGAGCAGGAGTATGCGGACTGGACGAAGCCGTTCGTGCATGTGGACGGGAATCTGGGGCAGGACTCGCTGCAGCAGGTGCAGGTGCGCACGCTGCCGGCGGTGTGCGTGCAGGTGCTGAACAGCAAGATCGAGGAGCTCAAGTGGACGACCGGCAACACGGACGTGACGAACGGGCAGGTCTCGTCGGGCGTGACGGCGGCCTCGGCCATCGCGGCGCTGCAGGAGGCCTCGGGCCGCAGCTCGCGCGCGGCGACGCGGTCGGCCTACCGGGCCTACGCGCGGATGATCCGGATGGTCATCGAGCGCATCCGGCAGTTTTACGATCTGCCGCGGAAATTCCGCATTCTGGGCGCGGGCGGGGCGGAGGAATATGTGTCCTACTGCAATGCGCATCTCAAGGCGCAAAGCCTCGGCGCGGACGGGCTGCTGCGCACGCCGGTCTTTGACGTGACGGTGACGACACAGAAGCACACGGAATACACGAAGCTGGCGCAGAACGAGCTGGCGCTGCAGTTTTTCCAGCTGGGCTTCTTCCGGCCGGGGATGGAGCAGCAGGCGCTCGCGTGCCTCGACATGATGGATTTTGACGGCAAGGAGCAGGTGCTGCAGAAGATCCGGGGCGGGACGCAGGACGCGCTCTGGCAGCGGATGGCGCTGACGCTCGCGCAGCGGTATGAGCCGGAGCTGTTCGCCTCGCTGACAGATTCTGCGCAGGGCATGCGCGCGGACGTGCGGCTGGAGGGTGAGAAGGCCCCTGCGCAGGTCCGGCAGGCGAGAAAACGCGCCGCAGAGGCGGCGCAGCCGGAATGATCACGGTACAGCTTTCCGGGACTGCGCTGACGGTGCGCGGGCACGCGGGGTTTTCGCGGTATGGCAGCGATATTGTCTGCGCGGCGGCGTCGATGCTGGCGTTCACGCTGGCGGCGGCGATGGAGGAGGCGGGGCTGCAGCGGACGCCGGAGATCGAATCGGCGTGCGGCAGCTTCCGGATCGCGGTGCGCCCGCGGGAAGGTGAGCGGGCGCGGGTGGAGGCGGTGTTCGCCGCCATCGGCGCGGGGTACCGGCTGCTTGCGGCGCGGTATCCGGAATATGTGCGGGTCATGGACGAGGACAGTCCTGAAAATAGCAGGCAGAGACCCGAAGACGGCCCGGAGAACGGGCAGAAGGAGGAGAAGGATGGAGAAACTGGAATGGCTGCAGGCGTTCGCAGAGCCGGAGCAGCCGGAGACCGGCGCGGCGGCACCCACGCCGGAGCAGCAGGAGCGGCTGGCGGCGCTTTCGCCGGAGGGCACGCAGGCGCTGACGCAGGAGCAGCGCGAGGCGGCGATGCGGCAGGGCTATGCGCGGCTGAAGGCGCAGTTTGCCGCGGTGCAGGCGGTCTATCCGCAGGCGGAGCTGAGCCGGGCGCTGGAGGATCCGCGGTTTTTGCGGCTGGTCACGCACGGTGTGGACGCGAAGAGCGCCTATGAGCTGACGCATCTGCGCGAGCTGACGGCGGAGGCGATGGCCTATGGGGCCAGACGGGCGCGCGAGGAGCTGACGGCAGCCATGCAGGCGGGGTATCTGCGCCCGCGCGAGAGCGGCCTGACGCCGGGAGCCGGCGGTGCGTTCGCCGAAAGTCCGGAGCACTGGTCGCGGCAGACGAGAGAGGAACTCAAAACAAGAGCCAGACGGGGCGAGACGATCCGTCTGTGAGGAGGAAAAGGAGAATGGATATGCATCAGGAGATGGATCTGCAGCTGTTTGCCGATGCCGGTACGCTGGTGAACGCGGGCGGCAATTACGTGAACGCTTATACGGGCGAGAAGACCGCTTTCCCGGAGGGCGGCGGCATGACGGCTTCGATGAAGACGTTTTACGACACCGAGCTGCTGGAAAACGCGCGGCCGGAGCTCATCCACACGCAGTTCGCCCGCAAGCAGGTGCTGCCGGCCGGGCGCGGCAAGACCGTGGAGTGGCGCAAGTGGAATACGCTCGAGGATGCGGGCGCGCTGACCGAGGGCGTGATCCCGACGGGGCAGAAGTTCGGCCAGAGCGCGGTGACGCAGGCCGTCACGCAGTACGGCACGTATGTGTCGGTGTCTGACCAGCTGGAGCTGCACGCGATCGACGACGTCATTCTGGGTGCGGCGGAGGAGCTGGGCGCGTCGGCCGGTACGACGCAGGACAAGCTGGTGCGCAACGTGGTCGTGGCCGGTACGAACGTGCAGTACTGCGACAAGGTCGGCACGAACGGCGCGCACACGGCGGTCACGAGCCGCGCGGGTCTTGACACCACGGCAAAGCTGACGCCGGACGAGGTCAACAAGGCCGTCACGCTGCTCAAGAAGCTCAAGGCGCCGAAGATCGACGGCAAGTATGTCGCCATCATCCATCCGTCGGTCGCCTATGACCTGCGCTCGTCGGACGCGTGGGTCGAGGCGCACAAGTACGCGGGGATCACGGAGCTGTTTACCGGCGAGATCGGCGAGCTGCACGGCGTGCGCTTCATCGAGACGACGGAGGCCAAGGTCTTCAACGGCGAGGGCTGCCCGGTCAAGACCGCGGCGGACGAGTCCAATGGCACGCCCGCGGAGTATTACAGCGTGTACGCGACGCTGTTTCTCGGCAAGGACGCCTACGGCATGATCGACCCGGAGGGCGGCAACATGGAGATGATCATCAAGGACAAGGGCCAGGTCGGCGGACCGCTCAACCAGTTCTCGACGCTGGGCTACAAGTTCTCCAGCGCGGCGAAGATCCTGTATCAGGACCGCATGGTGCGCGTGGAGAGCTGCGGCGCGTATTCCGCGGAGGACGAGGCGAACTGAGGCAGATGCTCCCGGACCGGCAAGCCGGTCCGGGAGCGGGCAGAAGAAAGGAGCAAGGCATGGAACACGCATTTGCAGAGATGAAGAGCATCACGCTGCCGCGCGCGGGCGGCACGGAGCAGCAGTCAGAGTTCGTCTGCGTGAACGGACGGACGTTTCAGGTGCCGCGCGGAAAGGCGGTCGAGGTGCCGGAGCCGGTCTATGAGGTGCTGGAAAACGCCAGACGGCAGCTCGAGGCGGCGCAGAGGATCGAAGATGCGATGGCCGCGGGCTGAGAAGTCCGGCGCTGGAAGGAGGGGACGCGCATGACCATCCGGGAGGCGATCGAGCTGGTCGACCGGCTGAAGCCGAACCAGTACGGCAGCGCGGACAAGCTGCGGTGGCTGTCGGAGCTGGACGGGGCGGTCTGGCATGAGATCTGGTCGGCGCATGAGACGGCGGTCCCGGCGTTCGCGGGGTATGGGCCGGAGACGGATCTGGACGGGACGGCGCTTCTGATCGGGTGGCCGTATGACGAGATCTACCGGTGGTATCTGGAGATGAAGATCGACGACGCCAACGGCGAGATGACGAAGTACAACAACTCCGCGGCCAAGTACAACACGTATTATCAGGCATATCAGAACGCCTACAACCGCGCGCACATGCCGAAGGGCGAAGCGGCGTATTTCCGGCTGTGAGGAGGGATGCGGGATGTTTTATCCGAAGCTGGCCGCCGGGCGGCAGCAGACGCTGACGACGGAGGCGTTCGGCGGGTATGACCACAACCTAGAACTCGCGGACGGGGAGTTTTACGACATGGAGAATCTGTCGGCGGACGAGTATCCGCTGCTCGCGCCGCGGCCAAGACGAGGGACGGCGCAGGCGATCGAGGGCGTGCAGGGGATCCTGGCGAAGGATGCGCTGTGCTGGGTGCAGAACCAGGTGCTTTATATCAACGGCGCTTCGATGGAGGCGTATATGCCGTCCGTGTCGATCTCGGCGGGGGAAAAGCAGCTCATTTCCATGGGCGCGTACCTGTGCATTTTCCCGGACGGGATCTACTTCAACACCGAGAAGTATTCCGACAACGGGTACATGGGACAGGAGAACACCGTCAACGCGGCAAGCACGAACATTGACATTTCCCTGTGTCTTGTCGACGGGACGGCGCTGACGGTCAGCTATAAGCAAGCCAGCCAGCCGGAAAGCCCGTCGAACGGGCAGTATTGGCTCGACACGTCCGGCAAGCTCCACACGCTCAAGCAGTGGGCGGAGGCGACGAGCCAGTGGGTATCCGTGCTGACGGTGTATCTGAAGCTTTCTGCGAACGGCATCGGGAAGGGCTTTAAGCAATACGACGGCATCCGGCTTTCGGGGCTGGCCGGAAACGAGCAGGTCGAGAAGCTCAACGGCAGCCAGATCCTGTACGACGTGGGCGAGAGCTACCTCGTGATCGTGGGCCTCGTCGATGAGACGACGAAGGTGACGAGCGGGACGGTGAAGACGGCCCGGAAGGTCCCAAGCATGGACTTCATCACCGAGAGCGGGAACCGGCTGTGGGGCTGCAAGTACGGCGTGGCGGACGGCGAGACCGTCAATGAGATCTACTGCTGCAAGCTGGGCGATTTTAAGAACTGGGAGTGCTACCAGGGCGTGTCGACGGATTCATGGCGCGCGAGCTGCGGCACGGACGGGAAGTGGACCGGCGCGGCGACGCTGGCGGACAGCCCGGTGTTCTTCAAGGAGGACTGCTTCCACCGGGTGTATCCGTCGGCGACGGGGGCGCATCAGGTGGTCGTGCAGAAATGCGCGGGCGTGCAGAATGGGTCAAGCAAGAGCCTGGTCGTGGTGGATGACCGGCTGTATTACAAATCGCGGATGGGCGTTTGCGTGTACGACGGGAGTCTGCCGAAGGAGATCGGCAGCTGCTTCGGGACGAAGCTGTATTACAATGCCGTGGCGGGCGGCGCCAGAGGAAAGTATTTCATCAGCATGGAGGATGAAGGTCATAACTGGTCGCTGTTCGTCTACGACACGAGAAAAGGCTTGTGGCACAAGGAGGACAGCACACACGCAAAGGACTTCGCGCGGGTGGACGATGAGCTGTATTTCCTTGAGGACGGGACGCTCAAAACCGTGTACGGGAGTGTCGGGACGCTGGAAGGCCCGGTAGGCTGGATGGCGGAGACGGGGATCATGACGTATGGACTCGTCGGGAAGAAATACGTCTCGCGCATCAATCTGCGGATGCAGCTGCCGAAGGGGTCGAGCGTCGATTTCTGGGTGCAGTACGATTCCGATGGCGTCTGGCGGCACTGCGGGCATATCGAGGGGCGGGGGCTGCGGACGTTCCTGCTGCCGATCCGCCCGGCGCGGTGCGACCACCTGAAATTCCGGCTGACGGGGAAGGGCGAGATGAAGCTGTTCAGTCTGGCGCGGGTCCTGGAGGCAGGAAGCGATGCGTAAGACGGGAGGTGCAACATGGGTAGTCTGACACTTGCATACCCGTCCATCGCGGGGAAGACGACGCAGGAGCAGCTGGAGAGCATGCGCAGGTATCTGTGCAGCGTGACGGAGCAGTTGAACCTCGCCGACTGGTCGGCGAAGGCGACGCTGACGGAGATCTCGCAGGCCATCGACGCGGACAGCCTCTCCGAGGCGGAGAAGAAAACGACGCTTTCCGGCTATGGAGCGCTGAAAGCGCTCATCATCAAGACGGCGGACTTCGCCGCGGCAAATTCGGAGACGTGGTCGACGAAGCTGTCCGGCAGCTATGTGGCCATCTCGGACTTCGGCAAGTATCTCGAGAAGACGCAGCTGACGATCGAGGGCAATTCCGTCGGCATCAAACAGCTGTATGACTACACGGCGGGCGTCAACAATCAGTTCTCGGTGAATTCGCAGCAGTATATCAAGACGGGGCTGCTGTACTACAAGGACGCTGTGCCGGTCTACGGCGTGGGCGTGGGGAACATCGAGACGACGGTGACGGACGGCGGCGAACGGGTCATCGACCGGACGAAGAACGAGCTGGTCACGGTGACGCCGGACCGGGTGAGCTTCTGGCAGGACGGGCAGGAGGTCGCGTATCTAAGCGATAAAAAGCTCCACTTCCCGTCCGGGACGCTGGAGGCGGCGGGGGCGGTGCTGTCGGGGAAGATCACGGCGGCAGCCGACTCGACCTTCGGGCCGTGGACGATCTCGGAAAGCAGCATTTTCCGCACGGCCAACGAATTTGGGGGCAGCGCAAGCATGTACTTCGGCACGAGCGGGCTTTCTATCAAGGACAAATTCAAGGTCGACGCGAACGGCAAGCTGACGTGCACGGGGGCTGAGATCGGCGGAACGATCAACGCGACGGATCTGAAGCTCGACGGTACGAGCATCCAGAAGAAGCTCAAGCAGATCATGGATGAGATCAACATCATCAGCAACGGTCTTGAGATCGCGGGTACGAACTTCTCGAACGGCAAGATCAGCGGCGCGGAGGGCAGTCTGCAGTTTACGTCCTCCAGCTCGGCGGCCTATGCGGTCGACCTGTCCGGCCCGGCGGTGCGCGTGCGCTCGACAAGCGGCGATGTGTATCTGCAGAACGCGGCGGGGACGGCCAGCATGCAGATAAAATCGGACGGGAGTATCCGGTTTATCGCTTCCGGCGGCGTAAGCGGCATTACGCCGGTCTTCGGATAGGCAGGTGGTCTGAGTGGCAACGCTATCCGGAGCATCGGGTACGCCGACAAGTATCACGCTGACGGTATCCGGTATGTCGTCAACGACGAAGTACAAACGGAAATATGAATATATCCTTGCGGGACAGGTCATGGCGACCGTGACAGACACGACCGCGGGCACGACAACGGCCCACCGGGTCATTACTGGTCTGACACCGGACACGCTGTATATCTGCCGCGTGCGGATCTACAACAGCAGCACGGGGGCGCTTGTCGCCGAGACAAACTCCATCAGCGTGCGGACGCTGGCACAGTCGACCTCGCAGGCGACGGTCAGCATTCTAAACTTCCTGGATAACCTGACGCAGCTGGCGAGCGGGTCCTTCAAAGGCGATATCGGAGATACGTTTTACATTTCGGCCGCGGGCACGCAGTATCAGACGTACTCGCAGCAGTATCATTTCCTGTACTTCCGGCTGTCGTCGCAGAATTACAGCACGGAGCACGACGCGAGCTATCCGATCCCCATCCAGGAAGGGCAGACCGTAAAGGTCTACTACCAGAGCAAGACCACGACGATTCCGATCTACAACTACCTGGACGGGCAGCACACGCTGTCAGACGGGTCCGTCTCCGGCACGATCGGCAATTCGTTCTTCCTGTCCATGTCCGGCACGCAGTACCAGACGTATTCGCAGGAGTATGAATTCCAGTATTTCAGGCTCGCGTCGGAAGGGTATGCGACAAATCACGCGGCGACGGAGACAATCCCCATTACGAGCGGGCAGGCCGTGCGCGTGTACTACAAGACGAAGATCACGGCAGTCGCACCATACATCAGCGGGGTCACGCTGACGAAGAACACGGCGACGGTCACGTGGGACAAAAACGGCGGCGGGTACGGAAGCTGGACACTCTACTGGGGAAAGACGAGCTATACGGCCATCGGCTCGCAGTCGATCGGCAGCTCACCGGTGACGGTCTCGGGGCTGGACCCGGGCACGACGTATTATTTCTGGATCGTCAACAAGGCCGGGACGGACTCGAAGACGTCCAACACCGTATCCGGCGATACAAAGGCGCAGATCGCGGCCTTCGCGTGGACGAGCGACGATGCGTCGTATATCGCGGCAGGGAAGGCCGTGACATACCTGACGGCGGCAAGCTGGAACCGGCTGACGGCGAAGATCAACGAGGTCCGGGCTGCCAGAGGCTACGGGAGCATTTCCTTCACGACGGCCTACGCCGGGCAGACGATCACGGCGGCCATCTACAACGAGGCGGCAAACGCCATCGGGAATCTGGCAGGCGCGGGAAGCGTCAGCACGGTATCGGCAGGGACGAAGATGGAAGCGACGTACTTTGCAAACAGCTATTCTGCGCTCAAGGAAGCGCTCAACCGGGCAATCAGCAGTTATAACGGATAGGAGGAGCTATGAATATCACAAAAGCAGTGGTGCAGCTGCGGGGACGGCTGATCGAGGACATCAACGAGGCGGGGCTGCCGCCGGTCATCGTGGGATTTGTGCTGGACGGGATCCAGAACGAAGTGGCAAGACTCACGGCGGAAGACCTGCGGAAGGAGGAAGCGGACAATGCAGACAGAGCAGATGCAGACGACCATGCAGAATGACACGGCAAGCGGGCTGACGGCGCGAAAGGCCATCGGCGAAGAGCAGGCCAGAAAGGCCATGGACACGCTGCAGAAATACCGGCAGGGCAAGAGCGCGCTGGAGGCGCGGGTCATTGCGTCGGAGGACTGGTGGCGCATGCGCAGCTGGCAGCGGATCCAGAAGGGAAACCCGGAGGATGACAAGTGGACGTCGGCGTGGCTTTTCAACGTCATCATGGGTAAGCACGCGGACGCGATCGCGGCCTATCCGGCTCCGGCCATCCGCCCGCGGGAACCGGACGACCGGGAGGAGGCGGCGAAGCTTTCCTCGGTGCTGCCGGTCATTCTGGAACAGAACGACTTCGAAGAGGTCTATTCGGACAGCCAGTGGACGAAGCTCAAGCAGGGCACGCTCATCTGGCACGTGAAGTGGGATTCTTCGAAGCTGAACGGCCTCGGGGATATCTCGGTGCAGCCGGTGGATATTCTGTCTTTCTTCTGGGAGCCGGGCGTCCGGGATCTGCAGAAGTCGAAGAACATCTTCCTGACGGAGATGGTGGACAACGATCTGCTGGTCGAGAAGTACCCGGAGCTGCGGGGAAAGCTCAACTCCAATCCGCAGATCCAGCAGAAGTACAACACGGACGACGTCATCAATTTTGACAACAAGTCGATGGTGGTGGACTGGTATTACAAGAAATATCAGAACGGCCGGCAGGTGCTGCACTTCGCAAAGCTGGTGGGCGATACGGTTTTGCAGTCGACGGAGAACGATACGGAACAGAAATATGACACGCTGACGCTGCCAGACGGGAGCATTGTGCAGCAGCCGGCCGGGCGGCCCATGGCCGAGACGGGGCTGTATGACGACGGGGAATACCCGTTTGTGGTCGACGCGCTGTTCCCGGTGGAGGGGAGCATAGCGGGATACGGCTATATCGACATCGGCAAGTCGACGCAGGAGCAGATCGACCGGATGAACCAGGCGATCGTGAAGAACGCAATCATGGCGACGACGCCAAGGTGGTTCAAACGGTCGGACGGGTCGGTCAATGAGCAGGAGTTCGCGGACTGGACGAAGCCGTTTGTACATGTGGACGGGAATCTGGGGCAGGACAGCCTGCAGCCGATCCCGGTCAACATGCTCAACAGCAATTATATCGCCATTCTGCAGAACAAGATCGAGGAACTCAAGTGGACAACGGGAAACACGGACGTCAACAACGGCGCGACGAGCTCCGGCGTGACGGCGGCCTCGGCCATTGCAGCGCTGCAGGAAGCGTCCGGCCGGAGCAGCAAGGACTCCACAAAGTCGGCTTACCGGGCCTACGCACGGATGATCCGGATGGTCATTGAGCGGATCCGGCAGTTCTATGATCTGCCGCGGCAGTTCCGGATCATCGGGAAGCGCGGGGCAGAGCAGTTCGTACAGTACAGCAATCAGGGGCTGCAGCCACAGACGCTCTACGGCGCGAACGGACAGCCGGACGGGCTGCGGAAACCGGTCTTCGACATTGAGGTCTCGGCGCAGAAGGCAAGCGAGTACGCGTCCATGGCGCAGAACGAGCTGGCGCTGCAGTTCTTCCAGCTGGGGTTCTTCAACCCACAGATGGTGGACCAGACGCTTGCGACGCTGGACATGATGGACTTTGACGGGAAGGACTCAATCATCCAGAAGGTCCAGGAGAACGCGGACCTGCAGCAGCGGCTGGTCGAGTGGCAGCAGCTGGCGCTGGCGTTGGCAGACAGGTACGATCCGGTCATGGGTGAGGGGCTGGCGCAGCAGATCCTGCAGGAGGGCGGACAGGCCGTCCCGCAGGCGAGCACCGCGGATACGCAGAAGCCGGAGATCAGCACAGGCGAGACGCAGGAGCCGAAGATCGTGGAGAATGCGCGCAAAAAGTCGGAAGAAAGCACGCAGCCGGGATAAGAACCGACGCACAAGCTCAGCTTGCGCGTCGGAAAGGAAGAAATGATCTCAGAGGATAAGAGCCGCCGCTTGCGGCGGCCCATTCCGGCGAGATTATTTCTGGCTGGCGTGGGGTGAAGTTGGGAAAAGATTGTGCTACGATGATTTTAGAATAAACGCCAGAAAGGAATTTACAGCATGGAAGGCGAATTCACGGGCGCAGGCGCTCAGACCATGGGCGCAGCTGACGTCGCCGGTCAGCAGAGCGGGCAGGAGGCAGTTGCACAGGCGCAGGTGCAGCAGCAGCCGGCCAACGTCCCCGACGCTCAGGGACAGGGTACACAGGAAGAAACGTTTGACAGTCTGATCCGGGGCAGGTACAAGCAGGACTTTGATTCTGCGGTGCAGAAGGTCGTAAAGCAGCGCGTGCGCGGGCTGAACCAGTACAAGGGGCAGGCCGAGGCGATGGCACCGATCATCGACCAGCTGGGCGCGCTCTACGGGATCGACACGTCGGACCCGCGGAAGACGGACTTCGCAGCACTGGCACAGCGCTTTTCCGCTGACGAGCGGCTTTATAGCGCGGAGGCCATGGAGAAGGGCACGACGACGGACGCGCTCAAAAAGGAGTACGCGGGCCGGGCCGAGAATACGGCCATGCGGCGGCAGCTGCAGGAGTACCAGATGCGAGAAGCCTTTGCCGGGATCCAGGCAGACTTTGCCCGGGATGTAACGGCGCGGTACGGCGCGGACTTTGAGACCGAGATGCAGAACCCGGATTTTGCGCGGCTCATGGGCGCGGGCGTGCCGCCGAAGACGGCCTATGAGGTCATCCACCAGCAGGAGATCGCACAGGCGCAGGCGCAGCTGGTGGCGGACCAGGCGCGGGAGAACGTCATGCGGACCATCCAGGCGCAGGGCGCAAGGCCGCAGGAGATCGGCTCCGGCGCTGCGGGCGGAGAGAACGTCCCGATGAAAACACACTGGTCACGCGCGGAGGTGGAGGACATGCGCCGCCGCGCGGCAAGAGGGGAACGAGTGATCCCCTGAGAAAGGAGATAAGAAGCTATGTTTGAATCCAAAGTCGGATTTCAGTATTTTGCTGACGCCGGTACGCTCGTCAACGCGACCGGCAACTACGTAAACGCAGGCACCGGCCAGACGACCGCATTCAGCGGCAACGACACGCTCGCGCCGACCATGAAGACGTTCTACGACACGCAGCTGCTCGAGAACGCACGGCCGAACCTCGTGCATGCGCAGCTGGCAGGCCGTCAGGCGCTGCCGCGCAACCACGGCAAGACCGTCGAGTGGCGCAAGTGGAACACGCTGAAGGACGCGGAGGAGCTGACCGAAGGCGTCATCCCGACCGGCCAGAAGATGGGCCAGACCAGCACGACCGGCGCGATCAAGCAGATCGGCCTGTACGTGACGGTCTCCGACCAGCTGGAGCTGCATGCGCTGGATAACGTCATCCTGGGTGCGACCGAAGAACTCGGCGCTTCCGCCGGCACGTCCATCGACAAGCGTGTGCGCGACGCGGTCGTGGCAGGCTCGAACGTGCAGTACTGCGACAAGGTCGCAGCGGGCGGCGCGCATACGGCAGTCACCAGCCGCGCGGGCCTCGACCTGACGGCGAAGCTGACGCCGGACGAGGTCAACAAGGCCGTGACGACGCTGAAGAAGATGAAGGCCCCGAAGATCGACGGCAAGTACGTCGCGATCATCCACCCGTCGGTCGCATACGACCTGCGGTCCTCGGACGCATGGGTCGAGGCGCACAAGTACGCAGACGTCACGCCGCTGTTCTCGGGTGAGATCGGCGAGCTGCACGGCGTCCGGTTTGTCGAGACGACGGAAGCGAAGATCTTCAACAACTCGACCTGCCCGGTCAAGACTGCAGCGGCTGACGGAAACCCGGCGGTCTACTACAGCGTGTACGCGACGCTGTTCCTCGGCAAGGACGCATACAAGATGATCGACCCGGAGGGCGGCAATCTTGAGATGATCGTCAAGGGTAAGGACGAGATCGGCGGCCCGCTGAACCAGTTCTCGACCGTCGGCTACAAGGCCGAGATGGCGGCGAAGCTGCTGTACGAGGACCGCATGGTCCGCGTGGAGAGCTGCAGCGCATACTCCGGCACGGACGAGGCGAACTGAGAAAGGAGCACATAGCATGGCAACGAAAGAGACCGCCGCGGCGGCTGTACAGGCAAACCCGGAAGACGTGTGGAACGTCATGAAGACGATCTACCTGCCCCGCGGGCAGGAGAACGAGGAGCAGAGCCGCTTCGTGGCGGTGAACGGCCGGACGTTCATGGTGCCGAAGGGCAAGGACGTGCAGGTCCCGCTGCCGGTGTATGAAGTCCTGATGAACGCGCGGATGGCAGAGGAAGAAGCCTTCCGCCGCGCGCAGGCGGACAACTGACAAGTGAATGCCCATGACGGCATGAAGCAGAGGAAGGGGCAGAAATGCCCCTTCTTTTGGTAAGGAGGAAAAATGAAAATTCGGGAAGCGATCGAGACGGTCGACCGGTTACTGCCGAACCAGTACGAGACGCCGGATAAGGTCCGGTGGCTGTCGGAGCTGGACGGGATCGTGTATCGGGATATCATCTGTACGCACGAGCACGAGAAGGAACCGGAGCCGTTTACGGGCTACGGGGAGGACGTGGACTTAGAGACCCAGCTTCTGATCCCGTGGCCGTATGATGAAATTTACCGCTGGTATCTGGGGATGAAGATCTGCGACGCCAACGGGGAGACGACGAAGTATGCGAACGAGGCGGCGAAGTACAACAGCTACTATCAGGGGTATTTCAACGCCTACAACCAGGCGTACATGCCGAAGCAGTACGCGACACATTTCAAGCTTTAAGGCGGTGAGACTATGAGCGTATATCGAGTAGAGTCGGGCGGCAGGGCCCCGGCGGGGCTTTCGGCCGGCGACGAGGTCGTGACCGGCGGCGGCACGTACCGCATCACGGGCGTGAACGCGGACGGCAGCTACCAGTCGCAGCTGGTGAACAAGAACCAGACGACGAGGAACTACGGCGGCAGCTATCAGACCAGGAACAGCCCTTACACCATGTCCGGCGTGTCGGACTACACGAGAAGCAAGCTGAACGGGCTGGAGAGCGGGTACACGCCGTCGGGCAGCGTGCAGGCAGCGCAGGCGTATCTGGAGCAGGTCAAGGCCAGCAAGCCGGGCGCGTATCAATCGCGCTGGGACGATGAGCTGACGAGCCTGTATGACCAGATCCGGAACCGGAAGAAATTCAGCTATGATATGGGGACGGATCCTCTGTACCAGCAGTACCGTGAGCAGTATCAGCGTCTCGGGCGGCTTGCCATGCAGGACACGATGGGGCAGGCGGCGGCACTCACGGGCGGCTATCGAGCGGGCCTTGCCGCAGGGCAGAAAGGGGTAAACAATGGCAGTATCGAGGTTACTGATGAAGGACAAATCGGGCAGGCTGGTCAGCGTGCCGAAGGACAGGCTGGAGGCGTTCGCCAAAGCACAGCGCAGCAGCAAAGAGCTGACGCCGGAAGAAAGAGAGCGCAGGGTGCAAGAAATCTCGCAAAGGCTTGGGATGAAGTAGAACTTTCGACGCTCGGCTTTGGAAAGGACAACACGCAAAAAGTGCGCGTCATGCCGAAGGGGCAGGAGGGAAGAAGCGAGGATATCCAGGCGGCGGAAAAGTTCTTCCGGTCGATGGGCGTACAGAATGCGCGGTTCTTCACCGGGCAGCTGGCGCAGGAGATCGACGGGAAGACGTTTTATGCGGACGCTGCCGTGACGGAGGACGGCTCCGTGCTCATCCGGGCGGACAGCGAGGAGTATTCTGCGTTCGAGCTGGCGAAGCACGAGGGGTATCACCTGCTTGTCAAGCGCTGGCCGGAGATGGCGGCGAAGATCCAGAAGCGGCTGCTGTCTGAGGGCAAGATCACAAAGGCAATGATCGAGAGCTACGTGGACGCATACGCCGGGATCTACGGTGACGACACGGACGCCTACGTCGAGGAGATCATCGCGGATACCTACGCCGGCATGAACCGCACGGACTACGGCACGAACCAGCTGCGCGCGGACGTGAAGATGGAGGTCGGCCAGTGGCAGAAAAAATCCGGCAGCGCGAGAGCGCCACCGGCGAAGATGTCGATTGCACAGGATTTCAAAAGCAGAGTGGCGGCATGGTACAAGTCCGGGATGCCGGAGGGCACGTCCTTTGCGCTGGGTGAGACCGGCGCGACGCTGCAAGGGCTGGGGGCAATCGAAAGCGATATTTATATGAACGGCGAAAAGATCAGCACCATTCTGAAGGAGCATTCGGAAATGACGATCCGCGAGATCCAGCGGATCCCGGAGATTCTGGACGATCCGGTTCTGATTCTGAAAAGCAAAAACAATGCAAGAAGCCAGTACGGAAACAGCCGTCTCGTGATGTTCGGTGCGATAAAGGCGCAGGACGGACGGAACATTATGTGTGTCCTCGATCTGCGGCCAACAGAAAATGGTCTGCTGATTGACGATATGCAGAAGGTATCCAGCGCGTACTCGAAGGACGTGGCACCGGAAAACTTCATAAAGCGGAGTTTCATTCTGTTTGCAGACGAAAAAAGAACCATCCCGCTTCTTCGCGGCATGGGCTTCAAAATGCCCATGTCCCTTCTGCGGAGTGGTTCTATAGGTAGTATATCCTATGAGGGCAAAAGTGTCAACCTGCGCGGAGAAAAATTTTCAGATGTTGTAAGTGTTGGAACTACCGCAGAGACGGCAAAGAAGAAATTCTCTGCCAGCGCGGAGCAGACGCAGGACGAGCAGCAGACGCAGCAGGAGGACGAAAAGAAAAAGGGCCGGTATCGGGATCTGATGGGGGAGAAGGCTGCGCAGTACACCAGGCGGGCGGAAAACTTCCTGCTGGCGAAGATCGCGGGGAGCTTCGGCGTTTCGCCGGAGGCGAAGCGGGAGACGCTGCAGCCGTTCACGGAACAGATCGTGCGGAAGTTTTTGCAGACCGGCGAGCTGGACAATAAGCTGGTGGGCGATTTGGTCGACGCGGCGGTGGAGGTCAGCATGGAGGAAAACCAGTCGTACTACGAGGAGTACAAGGGGATCCTCAAGTTCATCGAGAATCAGAAGATCTCCATCCCAGCGCAGGACAAAGAGGATATCCGATACTGGAATCAGTTCCGGCAGCAGGCGGCGAAGAGCCTGCAAATCAGGGACGACGGAATGCCGGTGCGTGACGTTTACTGGACGCTCCACAAGAAGGCGCCGCAGCTGTTCCCGGCGAGCAACAAAACGGCGGGCGCACAGATCATGCAGATCTACAAGGTCGCCGAAGGAATCCGGAAGACGCGCGAATGGATCGAGGGCTACAAGGGCGTGGACGCGGCAGAGGTCAGCAAGGTCAAGCAGGATGTGTTCGAGGCCAGAGCGACGAATGCGCGGCTGGACTGGGCGAAAAATGACGCGAGGAATGCGGTCAAGGAATTTGCCGCAGATCTGCGGGTCACGCAGCGGTATCTCGACCGACAGAAGAAGGCGAAGGACCTGCTGGGGCTGGCGATCCCGCAGTCGGCAGGAGAAGCGTTGGAACTCAGCAAGGAGGTCAAGAAACTCCGTGGGCGTGTGCAGTATGTTATGAACAAGAACCTGCTGACGGCGGAAGACCAGAAAATCGTCGGCGCGCTGCTGCGCGGAGATATCAGCGAGGAAGCCGTGCGGAAGATGAAAAACAGCAAGGGCATTCTGGACGTCTATGAGGCGAAAGCGGCGTATGACGCGCGGATGCTGACGCTGCGGGCATGGCGCGTGCAGAACAAGCAGCGGATGCTTGACGAGGTGGACGCGGATCTGGACGCGGCGAAGTTTGACCAGTGGGCCGACAAGGGGTCCGGCTGGGGCTACGACACGGAGACGCCGGAACGAAACTTCGCGGATGTGATGCGGAAGATCCCGGGCGGCGATGTGCTGGCGAAGAAGTTCAATAACAAGTATATCTACAAGATCAAGCAGAACGAGAGTGCACGGAAGAACTTCATCCTTGAAATTCAGGAGCGGGTCAAGAAGCTGGATATCAGCGAGAAGGTCATGAGAGGGAACGCAGACTCCGAGGCTTACGTCGTGCAGCTGCTGGGCGAGGCACAGGAGAACGCGGAGATGCTGAAGGGGCAGGACGCGGAGGCGAAGAAGGACGGCAAGACCTATGAAGAATGGCTGGCTGTCATCCAGAAGCTGAAAGCGGATAACCCGAACATGGACTTCGCAAAGATCGACAAGGCGATCACGGAGTTCCATAAGATCTATGATGAGCTGCTCGACATGATAAACCAGGTGCGCGTGCAGTTCGGCTATGACCCGGTCTCATACCGGCGCGGGTACTTCCCGCACTTCACGGAAAATGAAGAGAGCATCCTTGCGCGGTTTGGGCGGGAGCTGGGCTTCACCGGGACGGTCTCACCGCTGCCGACGACGATCAACGGGCTGACGTCCAGATTCCGGCCGGGCATCCGGTATTTCAAGAATGCCAACGAACGGCTGGGCTACGCGACGGCGTACAATGCGATCAAGGGACTTGATCTGTATCTGGATACGGCGAGCGACGTGATCTTCCACACGGAGGATGTGCAGCGCATGCGGGCACTGGAGACGCAGATCCGTTACCGCGCGAGCGACGAAGGCATCCGGCAGCAGATGGACGCGATCAAGGCAAATAACACGCTTGACCCGGACAAGCAGCAGCAGCTGATCGATGAGCTTTCGAAGAATGGGCGGACGCGAATGTCGCACATGGCGGCATGGCTGACGGAGTACACGAACGTACTGGCAGGAAAGCGAACCGGTGCGGACAGATGGCTTGAAGAGCATATCCCGCAGAAGATCTACAACTTTGTGCGGAAGGCCCAGCAGCGCGTGGGCGCGAACATGGTCGCGGCGAATATCGGCTCGGCGGTCACAAACTTCATCCCACTGACGCAGGCGTGGGCGCAGACGAGCACGGTCAATATGATGAAGGGCATGTGGTACACGCTGGCGAACTACGTGCAGGCGGACGGGCTGGACCAGCAGTCGGTCTTCATCAACAACCGGAGCGGGTATCACGGACTTTCACAGTCAAGCATGGATAAGGCGTCTGAGATCGCGGGCTGGGTGATGGAGCATATCGATGGATTTACGACGGGGTCCATCGTCCGGGCGAGGGTGATCGAGAACATGCAGCGCGGCATGTCGCAGCAGAGCGCGCTGGAGGAAGCCGACCAGTTCGCGTCCGGCATCATGGCAGACCGCAGCAAGGGCGCGACGCCGCTCATGTACACGGTGCGCAGCCCTATCGTGAAGATGTTCACGCAGTTCCAGCTGGAGGTCAACAACGAATTGAGTTGGATCTTCAAGGACATGCTCCCGCAGGAACGGAAGAAGGGCGTTCTGGCTCTGGTGAAGGCGCTGCTGAAATTCCTCATCGGCGCGTGGATCTATAATGAGGCGGCAGAAGCGATCTTTGGCAGGCGGCCGGCACTGGACCCGCTGGACATGCTGAACGATACGGTCGGCGACGTGTCGGGGTACAAGGTGCCGAACACGTGGCAGGCGATGGCCGAGTACGGCGTGAAGCCGAAGAACTGGGATTATACGACGGAGAAGAAGACGCCGGAGGAAGTATGGAAGGGCTTTGCGAGCCGCGTGGTCGACGAGCTGCCGAACACGCAGCTGCTGGCAATGTTCGGGCTGGACGAATGGATGGGGCTTGATCTGCAGGGCAACCGCATTGCGGTCATCTCGGCGTTCCCGGATATGGAGAAGGTCAACAAGGCGCTGCTGTCGAGCAAAGAGGACATGGCGACGAAGAAGAAAGCGCAGGTGCTGGTAGACGAGCTTTCGAAGCCGCTGTCGTATGCGGCGCTACCGATGGGCGGCGGACAGGCACGAAAGAGCCTGCAGGGCATCATGTCCGTGGTGAACGGCGGCAAATACAAGCTCAACAACGAGGGCGAGCAGCAGCTGCAATATCCGACGTACACAGACCGGCCGGGCGATGTGCCGCTGAAGCTGGCGCAGGGCGTGCTGTTCGGCAGGACGGCGACGCAGGAGGCGCAGGACTGGATCGAAAATGGATTCAAGTCTTTGTCCGTCAAGGAGACGAAAGCCTATCAGGCAATCACGGAGGGCGGCGAGGACCAGAGGAAAACCTACACGTTCGTGCAGGCGATCAAGAACGTCGAGAAGGAATACGACAAGAAGATGCTGCTCAAGAGCTACAGCATCAGCGACACGGCAAAGACGGCGTATTTCTATCAGGTGTTCGCCAACGAGGACCAGCAGAAGGAGATGGACAAGCTCGACGAGCAGGGCAAGATCGACTTCATGAAGAAGTACCTCGCGGAGGCCGAGGACAACCACAACCGGGACGAGCTGCGCGACGCGGCGGTCGCCGGGACGGTGACGCAGGAGAAGGCCATCCAGCGGATGGTCGCAAACGACTGGGCAAAGGACGAGGATGACGCGTACTGGAAGTACCGTGAGTGGATCCGGAAGGCGGACGACAAGGACTACAAGATGTACGACGATTTCCTGAACGCAATCGAGGCGGGCGGCGACGTCAAGGAGGCGGCGAGGGAATACCTCGAGCACGGGAAGGAAGCGAAGGATCTCAGCAGACAGATCACGACGGCGTACAAGGAGCAGTACCTTGCCGCGACGCCGGAGGAGCGGAGAAAGCTCAAGCAGAAGCTGCTCGAGATCTACGCGGCGCTGGGATTCAACCGGAAGGAGAAATCCAAGGATATCGACGACTGGGTGAAGGACGCTGCAAAGGAAAAGAAGGACAAATAACGCAAGAAGGCCGGGGCGGATGCCCCGGCCTTCGGTTTTGGAGTTACTGCGCTTTTTCCAGCTCCGCGAGGCGCTGGCTGTGCAGGTGGACGACGGATTTGAGGAAGGAGACCTCTTCTTCGAGTTCTTCGACGCGGCTCTTCGGCGCAAGGGTATCGAGAAGAGACTGCTGGCCTTCGATCAGGAGGTCCAGCTTCTTCATGACGCTGCTCTCGATGATGACGCGGGTGTTGGCTGCGGACTGCTTGAGCATGTCGTCTTTGGCCTGGTCGATCATGGATTGGATTTTCTCAATATCTTTTTCGTCGAGCATGGGGAAGCCTCCTTGTATTTGATGGAACCAGTATAGCACCGGCGGGAGGGAATGGCAAGCGGAAGTTGCGCTGCGCGTGGGGTGAATCCGGCGCGGGGGTCTGCTACACTGGATGAAAAGGAGGGATGCGGTATGGCGACGCCAATTCCAGGGGCTTATCCGAGCCCGAGGATCGACAAAGGGGTGCTGCGGTGGTACGAAGGGGACACGTTCTCGATCGTGCTGCGGTTCGACCTGAAGGACCAGGACGGAGAGGCCGTCACGATCGGGACGACGGACAGCATGGCGGTCGCGTTTCTGGACGATACGCGGCAGACCGTCCACACGTTCAGCTTTGCGAAGGTGGAGAACGACCAGGTCACGCTGAACTTCGACGCGACGGTCACGGCAAAATTCACGAAGGGAAAGTACACCTACGATATCCGGTACACGCACGGCGACAAGACGACGCTGGCGAGCGGGAATCGGGCATTCGTGGAGTAAGGAGCAGGTATGAGGGTAGAGATTCCGAATCAGATCACGGTGACGATCGGCGGGCTGATCTCCCGCGGGGTAAAGGCCGTGGAGGTCACGGACGCGGGGAAGCTGATTTTCACGCTGACGGACGGCAGCGTGATAGACCTCGGCTCGGTCATGGGCCCGCAGGGGCCGAAGGGCGAGACCGGCGCGACCGGCCCGCAGGGGCAGACGGGGCCTGCCGGCGCACAGGGCCCGAAGGGGGAACCCGGCTCGCAGGGGCCGAAGGGCGAGACGGGACCGGCGGGGCCGCAGGGGCAGACCGGACCTGCCGGCGCGCAGGGCCCGAAGGGAGAAACCGGCTCGCAGGGGCCAAAGGGCGAGACAGGCCCGCAGGGCGAGCAGGGGCCGAAGGGAGACACCGGCGCGACCGGCGCGGAAGGCCCGAAGGGCGCGACCGGCGACACTGGCCCGAAGGGAGAGCCCGGCGAAAAGGGAGAGAAAGGCGAGAAGGGCGACACGGGCGCGACTGGCCCGCAGGGAGAAACCGGCCCGCAGGGGAAGACCGGTCCGCAGGGCCCGGCAGGCCCAACCGGCCCGAAGGGCGATACGGGAACGGGCTTTACGGTCAAGGGCTATTACGGCTCGGTCTCCGCGCTGCAGGCGTCGGTCAAGAATCCAGAGGTCGGCGACGCCTACGGCGTGGGCGCGGCTGCACCTTATGACATTTACATCTACGACGGCGTGACGAAGGCGTGGGTCAACAACGGACCGCTGCAGGGCGCAAAGGGCGACAAGGGAGATCCGGGCGAACAGGGGCCGAAGGGCGAACCGGGCGACACCGGCCCGGCAGGCGCCAGCGGAACGGACGGCATAACCCCGAGCATCGGCACGAATGGAAACTGGTATCTCGGGACGACTGACACGGGAAAGCCTTCGCGCGGCGAGAAGGGCGACAAGGGAGATCCAGGTGCGAAAGGCGATCCCGGAGCAGACGGCGCAAAGGGCGACCCCGGCGAGAGGGGGCCCAAAGGCGAGACCGGCGCGCCGGGCGAACAGGGGCCGAAGGGCGAACCGGGCGACACCGGCCCGGCGGGCGCAAGCGGAACGGACGGCATAACCCCGAGCATCGGCGAGAACGGAAACTGGTATCTCGGGACGACTGACACGGGGAAGCCTTCGCGCGGCGAGAAGGGAGACACCGGCGCGGCCGGAACGACATTCACGCCGTCGGTCGCTGCGGACGGGACGCTCAGCTGGACGAACGACGGCGGGAAAACGAACCCGGACAGCGTCAACATCAAAGGCCCGCAGGGCAATCCGGGCGAAAAGGGCAACCCAGGAGAGACCGGCGCAAAGGGCGCAGACGGCGTGACGCCGACGATCGGCGAGAACGGAAACTGGTATCTCGGGACGACTGACACGGGAAAGCCTTCGCGCGGCGAGAAGGGCGACAAGGGCGATCCCGGCGCGCAGGGGCCTGCGGGCGCAACGCCTGTCAAGGGGTCGGATTACTTTACGGCGGCGGATAAGGCCGCGCTGGTGCAGGACGTGCTTGCCGCGCTGCCAGAATGGACAGGAGGAAACTATTGATGGCATTGGATAAAGCAGTAGATTCCGCGCAGCTGAACGCCGACCTAACAAAGGTTGCATCAGCTATCCGGGAGAAAGGCGGCACATCGGATTCGCTTGTATATCCGGACGGATTTGTGACAGCCATTCAGGCCATTCAGACTGGCACAGAACTGCAAATCATTGTAACTGTGAAATCTGGTGCAACCGTCACCGCTACAAAAGGTAGCCTGTCTGTGAGCGGCACATCGGTCAATGGAACGTGCACGCTTACCGTACCGGAACTCGGCACATGGAGCGTATCTGCAACGCTGGGCGGGCAAACGTCCGATACGAAAACGGTATCCATCACGGACAGCTACGCGGTGGCGCTGACGTTCTTCTCCGCGACGATCACCGTCAACGTGGAATCCGGCGCGACCGTCACGCTGAAAAAGGGCGGGACGACTATCGCCACAAAGACAAGCAACGGAACGGCGGTTTTCACCGTAACGGAGACGGGTACATATACCGTCGAGGCCACAAAGAACGGGCAGACGACGAGCGGTTCCGTCAATGTCGTTTCTTCCACGACCTCCTATGCACTGACACTCTCTTTTGTTTCATCTACACTCAACGACAACGAGTGGAGCGTTATCAAGTCCGTTTCCGATGATGGACAGGGCGAAAACTATTGGAGCATCGGTGACCGAAAGGAAGTAACGCTAAACGGAACAGTGGGACATCTTACGCTATGCAGTCGCAGTACATCCTCGGCCAGCTGGGCCGGTACTACCAGAACCCGCCCTGCAATCCGTGCGGCTGCGGCGGCTGACGCGGACCCATCCTGATATAGCTATCCGGGGCATAATGCCCCTTCACATAAGCCCAAACGGAAGGAGTAATGAAAATGGCTTGTAATAACGGCAATGGAAATCGGGCGTATCAAAAATCATGCGTCCGATATTTTAATAACTCGCCCCAGCTGCTCGCGGCTGACAGCACAAACGTGCTGACGCTGGCCGGGGCAAAGGTCGTCAATTCCGGTTCGTCCATCCAGGTCGAGCCGCAGAGCTACGACACGGTCAAGATCGGCCTGTATCATCTGGCCGCAGATGCGGTCATCGCGGCGACGGCCGCGGGCGTCCTGACCCTGCAGTGGTACATGGACGGCGTCGCGCTGCCCTGCACGCTCAAGCGCGTCACGCTGCCGGCATCCGGCAATGCGGAGATCCACACGGAGACGGATCTGGAGCTGTCCGGGTGCTGCTGCTGCGTCAATCATACATTCACGCTCGTGGCGACGACCGACAGCACGGCCGCAGGCTCCGTGATCGAGCTTTGCACGGGGCTGCTCAAGCTCGCATGAGGTGCTATCATGCAGGCGTATAAAGACAAACTCCACGCCGCGCTGCGGGAGATCGCGGAGTGCCCGGTGTCCATGCGTACGGTCGAGCAGGCCGCAGCAGTCACAGATCTGCTGTGCCGGCTGGATAAGCTCGAGGACCACGACGAGCCGGAGACGGCCACATTTGATCGCGAAACGGCGATGCAGTGGGCAGCAAACATGCAAAACGCCGACGGAACGACAGGCCCGCACTGGACGATGGAACAGACAACGGCTGTGGCCGAGAGCATGGGCATTCAGGCGCCAGTGGTCCCGCGCTGGGCGTGGGGCGTAACCATGAACATGATGTACTCGGACTATTACCCCGTCGCCGTAGAGTTCGGTCTCAACCGCACGGAGTTCTACGCCGCCCTGGCAAAGGCGTTTCTGCTCGATAAAGACGGCCCGGGGCCGGAACAGAAGCTCATGGCGTATTATGAGCATATCGCAAGGAGCTGAGAACACAGAAAAGGGGCTGGACACAGAATAAACACAGTTTGCAAATTAACATTGAAAATACAGTGTTTTTTCAGAGTTCGAGTCTCTTCAGGTCCACCATTGTCGTCGTGAACTGCACAGGTTCACGACGGCTTTTTTATTGGCAGCTGCACCTTCGCGGCTACATGGCACGATCAAAAAGACGCAGGAATCAAATTCCTGCGTCTTTTTTGCATGTATTGATGGGTGTGTACCTCAGTGCCCAGCCCGGCTGGGGATCGTCTGGAGCTCGAAGCGGTAGGTCTGCCCGGCGTCCGGGTATTTTTCGCGGTCGACCGGGCTCAGGAACATATCCAGCGGCCGGACCCAGAGGCCGCCGTCGCCGTAAAGCTTGCGGTAGATCACGCAGGGCTCGTTCGTCTCGGAATCACGGGCAAGCGCCTCCACCAGATAATAATCCCCCTTGAAATGGCGGTAGACCTGCCCCAGCTGTACGTCACGCATGGAAAGCCTCCTTGTACTTTGATGCACCCATCATACCCGGGCGGTGGCCGCGTGTCAAGAAAAAGAGAGCTTGCCAAACGGGGGAAACTGTGCTATGCTGTCAAAACGCGTGTGCGCCGCTCGTTTACAGACTGTTTACAAATCGGCTGCAACCGCCGCGGCGGCGCTGCGTCTGTAAAGACAGCGCGGATGACCGCGCAGAACATTTTCTAGGAGGATCTTACGTATGAAAAAATGGATCGCAATGCTGCTTGCCGTGCTGACGGCAGTTTCTCTGACGGCCTGCGCCGCGAAAAACGGCGGACAGGAGACGGCGTCTGATATCCCGGACGCGCTGACGATTCTGGATACTGTCTGGGCAAGCTATTCCGAAGACGAAAAATTCCCGGCTGCGGGCGGCGATTATTCCGAAGAAAACATGACCGACGGCAAACCCGGCAAGGTCTCGCTCGAGAAGCCGGCGGAGATCGAATATCTGCTGACGCTCCCGGCCTCCGTGATCGAGGAAGCGGATGACGCAGCCTCGCTGTTCCACATGATGAACGGCAACACGTTCACCTGCGGCGTTCTGCATCTGAAGGATGCCGGCCAGCTGGACGCGGCAGCCGGAGAGGTCAAGACCTATGTGATGAACACGCAATGGATGTGCGGCTTCCCGGACAAGCTGGTCGTCGCCAGCCTGGACGGCTATCTGATCTCCGTCTTCGGCGCAGAGGATCTGGTCGATACCTTCCGCGACAAGCTGCAGACTGCCTATCCCGGCACGCAGATCGTCTCTGACGACCCGATCGCATAACAACTTTGAAGTAAGGGGCTGCCATGCTGTTTTCAAGCGTTCCGTTTCTGTTTTATTTTCTGCCGTGCGTTCTGCTCGTCTATTTTCTGGTGCCGGGAACGCTGAAAAACGGTGTGCTGCTGCTCGCCAGCCTGTTGTTTTACGGCTGGGGCGAGCCGCGGTATCTGCTCGTGATGCTGGCGGCGATCGCGCAGGGCTATGTCTTCGGCCTGCTGATCGAAAAAAGCCGCGGAAAGCGGCGGGCCGGGCTGTATCTGGCGCTGTCGGTGCTGCTGAGTCTGGGGACGCTGGCGTATTTCAAGTACGCCGATTTTATGATCCGGAATCTCAACGCGCTGACGGGCCTGTCTGTCCCGCTGCTTTCGCTCGCGCTGCCGGTCGGCATCAGCTTCTATACCTTCCAGATCCTGAGCTATACCGTCGACGTGTACCGCGGGACGGTCCCGGCACAGCGGAACCTGATCGATCTGGCAGCGTATATCGCCATGTTCCCGCAGCTCATCGCCGGACCGATCGTCCGCTATTCCGATATCGCGCCGGAGCTGCGCAGCCGTACCCACACGCTTTCGGACGCGGCGGCCGGGACGCGGCGCTTCGTGCTGGGGCTGGCAAAGAAGATCTTGTTTGCCAATCTGCTTGGCGAGCTGGTGTCCGGCTTCCGCGCCTCGCAGGAGCAGTCAGTGCTGTATTTCTGGCTGGGCGCGGCCGCGTTCACGCTGCAGATCTATTACGATTTTTCCGGCTACAGCGATATGGCCATCGGCCTCGGCCTCATCCTCGGCTTTCACTTTCCGGAAAACTTCCGCTATCCCTACTGCGCCGGCAGCATCACGGAATTCTGGCGGCGGTGGCATATTTCCCTTGGCAGCTGGTTCCGGGATTATCTCTATATCCCGCTGGGCGGCAACCGGAAGGGGAAGGGACGGCAGCTGCTGAATATTCTTCTCGTCTGGCTGGCGACCGGTCTGTGGCACGGGGCGGACTGGACGTTCGTTCTGTGGGGACTTCTGTATGCGGCGCTGCTGACGGCAGAAAAGCTGTTTTTGCTGCGCGGGCTGAAAAAGCTCCGCGTGCTCAACCACATCTATGTGCTGCTGTTCGTCACGCTCGGCTTCGTGCTCTTTGACGCGGACAGCATCCGCGATGCGGCCGCGTCTGTCTGTGCGATGTTCGGCGGCGGGGGACTGCCGCTCGCCGGGCAGGAGAGCCTGTACGCGCTCAGAAGCGGCGCGGTGCTGCTCCTGAGCGCCGCGGTCGGCGCGACGCCGCTGCCGCGGCGGCTGATCACAGCCGTGCAGCAGAAACAGGCCGGACGGGCAGTGCTCGCCGTGCTGGAGCCGGTGGGTCTCTGCCTGCTGCTGGCCGTGTGTACGGCGTTTCTGGTCGACGGCTCGTTCAATCCGTTCCTGTATTTCCGGTTTTAGGAGGGCCCGCGATGGAAAAACGAAAAAACCTCGCCGTCGTCTGCCTGACGGCGGCCTTCCTGCTCGGCTTTCTGCTCTGGGGGCTTTGCAAGCCGGATGACGCCGTCTCCGTCAGCGAACGGCGGAAGCTCGCGCAGAAGCCGGAGCTGACGCTCTCGTCGGTCCTGCGCGGCGAGTTCATGACGAAATTTGAGACCTACACGCTCGACCAGTTCCCGCTGCGGGACAGCTTCCGGCGGCTCAAAGCCGTGACGCTCCTGGACGTGCTGCGGGAAAAGGACAATAACGGCATCTACCTGGCCGACGGCTATGCGGCGAAGCTCGACGCGTCCATCGACAAAGCCTCCGTGCAGCACGCAGCCGACCGGTTTCAGCTCGTCTACGACCGCTATCTGGCTGGGACCGATGCGAAGGTCTACGCGGCCGTCATCCCGGATAAAAACGCCTTCCTGGCCCGGCAGAACGGCTATCCGGCCTATGATCCGGCAGACCTATCCGCGCTGCTGGCACAGAGCATGCCGTATGCGTCCATGATCGACCTGACCCCCGCGCTGTCGCTGGACAGCTATTACCATACCGACCTGCACTGGCGGCAGGAAGCGCTGCTGCCGGTCGCCCGGACGCTGGCCAAAGCCCTCGGCGTGACGCTGACGGAGGACTATGAGACCATAACGGCCGATCAGCCCTTCTACGGCGTCTACTGCGGGCAGTCGGCGCTGCCGCTGGAGCCGGAGCCGCTGCGGTATCTGACGAACGACACGCTGCGCGGCTGCACGGTCTATGACTATGAGACCGGCAGCGAGCTGCCCGTCTACGATCTGCAGCAGCTGGCAGGGGAGGACGCGTATGCGGTCTTCCTCTCCGGCTCCAAAGCGCTCCTGACCATCACCAACCCGGCAGCAAAGACGGACCGGGAACTCGTCGTCTTCCGCGACTCGTTTGCCAGCAGCCTCACACCGCTGCTTGCAGGGGCCTATGCAAAGATCACGCTCGTGGATATCCGATACCTCCAGCCCGAGCGCCTCGGCACCTGGCTGACCTTCGATACCCAGGACGTCCTCTTCCTCTACAGCGCCCCCGTCCTCAACAGCAGCGAGACCATCCGCTAAAACAAAACAAGAGCCGCCCATCCGGGGCGGCTCCTGCTGTATATGGAAAAGATCTGCTCTCGAGCGAACAATTGAGGATCGTCAGGTCAGATGCCGAGGAGGCGTTTGGCGTTGCCGCCGAGGATGGCGGCTTTTTCTTCGTCGGTGAGGGGAAGGCGGCGGATGTGCTGCAGATCGTTCTGCGGGCTTCCCCAGGGGCAGTCGCTGCCGAACAGGATCCGCTCCGCGCCGAAGGCCCGGACAAGGGAAACAAAGGCCTCGTCGGAAAGCATCTGCCGGTCCAGCGGCAGCGCTTCGTCCCGCGGGGTGAGCGAGCCGAGGGAGAAGGACGTATCGAGCAGGGCAGACGTATCTGCCAGCAGTTCCTGCACCTGCTCCCAGCAGCGCCAGCCGCCCATGTGCGCCAGCACGAGCTTCACCGGACCGACCTGCCGCAGCGCGCTGCGCGCCTTTTCCGGCGTGCAGCAGGCACAGCCGGGAAAGCCGATGTCATAGCCCGCGTGCGTGACCACGATGAGACCGAGCGCACCGGCGCGCTCAAGAATGCGCAGGTATTTGGGGTCGTCCAAATCGGTCTGCTGATAGGCCGGGTGGATCTTGACGCCGCGCATGTTGGCCGCGGCGAGGCGGTCAAGCTCCTGCTTCCAGTCTTCGTAATCCGGATGGATGCAGCCGAAGGAGAACATATTTGTGACGAACGCGTGTTCGTTGTGCGCGGCGGCATAGTCGTTGATGTGATGGACCTGCTCCGGCTTTGTGGCGACGGGGAGGATGATCGAACGGTCGACGCCCGCGGCGCGTTCGGCCAGCAGAAGCCCCGCGGCGGTGCCGCAGGTGTAGGCGGTGATGTTCGCCTGGCGGGAAAGACGGTCGATCGCGGCGTCTGCAATCGGGTCCGGGAAGGTATGGGTATGGAAATCAATGATCATGCGGGCCTCATTCCTCAGCTGCGGCCGGGGCCGTTGGTGTGCCACTGGAAGCGGGATTCCGTGCCGTGCAGCAGCCGGCCGATGTTGGAGCGGTGCGCCCAGATGACCAGCGCCGCGATGGCGAGCGAGAGGGCAAAGACCGTCCAGTTGCCGCGGAAAAAGAGCAGCGTCGTGACCGGGAAGCTGAACGCACCCGTCACAGAGCCGAGCGAGACATATCTCGTCGTCAGCCAGAGCAGCAGAAACAGCCCCCAGCCGACAGCGGCGATGCGCCAGTCGAGCAGCAGCAAAAGCGTGCCGCTGCAGAGAATGCCCTTGCCGCCCTTAAATGAATAAAAGGCAGGAAAGATGTGCCCGATCACGCAGAAGAGCGCGGAAAAGTACTCGCCCTCCAGCCGCAGCCTTAGATATTCGCCGAAGACGATCGAGCCGAGCTTGACCGCGACGAACGCCTTGAGCATGTCGATCAGAATGACGCAGACGGCAAACTTGCCGCCGTACACCCGGTAGAAGTTGGTCAGCCCCGCGTTATGGCTGCCGTGCTTGCGGATATCGTCGTGATAAAACAGAAACGAGGTAATGATCGCGCCGTTGCAGCAGCCAGCCAGGTATGAGCCGGCGGCCACGCAGACCATCAGCGCGACGGCAGCAGAGGTCAGTTCGTGCATAAATATCCTCCAAATTGAACAGATACCGGTATTCTACCGGATAAACCACGCCGATGCAAGCGGAAAATGGGGAAATCAGTCAGGATCGGGAAAATGTACGAACAAGGGCCGCTGCCATGGCAGCGGCCCGATCAGAATGAACAGATTATTATACCGGGACAGTAAAGTTGACGGCGATGGCTGTGCCGCGGCCGGGGTCGCTCTTGAGCTCGAGCTTTGCGCCGTGGTACTGCGCAGCGTGCTTCACGATGGACAGGCCGAGACCCGTGCCGCCGACTTCCTTGGAGTGGCTCTTGTCGACGCGGTAGAAGCGCTCGAAGACGCGGCTCTGGTCGGCATACGGGATGCCGATGCCGGTATCCACGACGGAGAGCGTGACGGTCTGGCCATTCTGCCAGACGGAAACGGTGACGCTGCCGCCGGAAATGTTATACTTGATCGCGTTGTCGCAGAGGTTATAGACCATCTCCTGCAGCAGCTGCTCAACACCTTTGATCACGGCGTGCTGGCCGGACAGAGTCAGCGTGATATCCTGTTTCTGCGCGACCGGCCGCAGGCTCTCGATCACCTGGCCGGACAGCGTGTACAGGTCGACCGGCGATTTGGAGAAGTTCGCCGTGCCCTCATCCAGCCGCGACAGCTGGATGATATCGTCGACAAGGTCGATCAGCCGCCGGGACTCGCGATAGATATCGCCGGAGAACTCCTGCATCTTTTCCTTGGGCACCATGCCCTCCTTCATCAGCTCGGCAAAGCCCGTGATGGAGGTCAGCGGCGTTTTGAGCTCGTGCGACACGTTGGCCGAGAATTCCCGGCGCAGCGCCTCGCGCTGCTCGCGCTCGGTCACGTCCATGAAGATGATGATCGCGCCCGTCACATGACCGGCCGTGATGACCGGGTTGGCAAACAGCTGCCAGGTCCCGCCGCCGACGGTGATCTCCTCGTCGCCGCGCGTACCGGCGAGCGCGTTGTCGACCAGATCGAGCAGCTTGCCGGAGCAGACTGCCTGATGCAGGTTTTCCGGCTTCTGCGCGTCATCGATGCCGAGCAGGCGCAGCGCGCTGCGATTGCTCGAAAGGATGCTGCACTTGTTGTCGACGATGAGGAAGCCCTCGCGCATGTTCTCCGTGATGGCGTCAAACTCGCGCTGGCGGGTGGAAAGCTCGCTCAGCTGGGTGTGGATGGTGCGGTTCTGCTCCTGCAGGCGGGTGATGAGCGGCTGCAGCTCCGGATAGGTCGGGGTCGCGTTCGGATTATCGGGATTGATGGTGTTGATGGGCCGGACGATCTGCCGCGCCAGCCGCATGGCAAGCAGGCCGCACAAAACCAGCACGAGCACGACGATCCACAAAGACGGCTGCACCAGCATCAGCGCCATGGCTGCGAGGCTCGTTTGCTTTCCCGCCACACGCAGGACTGTCCCGTCCTTCAGCAGAAGAGCATAATAGTTGTTTTTCTCCAGGATCGTGGAGGAATACCGGTCAGAGCGGCCGCTGCCGGTCTCAAAGGCTTCGGCGACCTCCGGCCGCTGGAGATGGTTTTCCATCGTGCTGGAGTCCGCCATATTGTCATAGAGGACCGAGCCGTCTGTCGCGATCCAGGTGATGCGCTCGCCGGACTGCATGGCGGAAAGATACGACTCACCGCCGCAGATCTGCATGCCCTCGGAGATATGCTCCGCCTCGATCGCCAGATCGTCGAATGCCTGCGCCTGATAATTGGAATACATGATAAAGAAGAACAGCAGGATGCACGCGAGCAGAACGGTAAAGCCAATCAGGAATGCATTGCGGAAGATCTTTGCGGTCATGCGTTTTCGCCTCCGATTTTATAGCCGATGCCGCGCACGGTCTCGATATAGCTGCCGGCCTCGCCGAGCTTGACGCGCAGCGTGCGGATGTGCACGTCGAGCGTGCGGTTCTCGCGTTCGGATTCAAAGCCCCAGACCCGGTCCATCAGCGTTGCGCGGGTGAGGACGATGCCCTTGTTCCGCAGCAGCAGGCACAAAAGTTCAAATTCCTTGTTCGTCAGCGTCACATCCTTGCCGCCGACCTTGACCTCGTGGCGGTCCGGGGAGACAAAGAGCAGCCCGAGCGAAAAATCGCCGCTCGCCTGTGCAGGCTCTGCCCGGCGCAGGACCGCGCGGATGCGCGCGATGAGCTCGAGCATGGAGAAGGGCTTGGAAACAAAATCGTCCGCCCCGTGGTCGAGGCCGATGACGCGGTCATACTCCGAATTTTTCGCGGTCAGCATGATGATGGGCAGCCGCTTGGTCGCAGGCCGGGCGCGGAGCTTGCGCAGGATGGACAGGCCATCCTCCTCCGGCAGCATGATATCGAGCAGAACGAGCTCCGGCATCTCGGCGTCCATCGCCCGCCAGAATTCCGACGGAAGCGCGAAGCCCTTGGCCTGAAAGCCCTGGCTGTCCAGCCCGTAGAGGACGAGCTTGCGGATGGAGTCGTCGTCTTCCAGTAAATAAATCATCTGTTTCACTCCTTTTGGACATACAATAGAATGAGAATGTAAAATCGTCGTGCCTCTTTTTGTTAAGTTTACGTGAAATGTAAACAAAAAGCAAGATTTAACATGAATTTAAGATAAAACCTACGATACATTTAAGATTCGGCATTTAACATATAATTAATACAACGAGAGGATGTTAGGTGTGGGTATTTCGAATGTGATCTCTCTGTTCAGCGGCATCGCGCTGTTCCTGTTCGGCATGGCACTGATGGGCGACGGACTGAAGCAGGTGGCGGGCAATAAGCTGGAGCTGATTCTATACCGGCTGACCGGCAGCCCGGTCAAGGGCTTCCTGCTCGGCACGGGCGTGACGGCCGTGATCCAGTCGTCCTCGGCGACGTCGGTCATGGTGGTCGGCTTCGTCAACTCCGGGATGATGAAGGTGCGGCAGTCGATCTCCATCGTGCTCGGCGCCATTCTTGGCACGTCCATCACGGGCTGGATCATCTGTCTTTCGGATATCGGCTCCACCGGCGGCTGGATGGACCTGTTTTCAACGGCGACGCTCACAGGCGTGATCTCCGTGATCGGTATCGTGCTGCGTATGGCGAGCAAAGACCCTGCCAAAAAGCACATCGGCGATATCCTGATGGGCTTCGCGGTCCTGATGTTCGGCATGTCCACGATGTCCGCGGCTGTGTCGCCGCTGCGCGAGGATCCGACTTTTATCCGCATCCTGACCTCGTTCTCCAATCCCTTCCTCGGCATCCTTTTCGGTACGCTTTTCACCTGCGTGCTGCAGTCGGCCTCCGCGGCCGTCGGCATTCTGCAGGCGCTGGCCTCGACGGGCATCATCGATTTTTCCATCGCGCTGCCGATCATCATGGGCATCGCCATCGGCGCGGCCATGCCGGTCCTGCTCTCCGCCATCGGCGCTTCGGTCGACGGCAAGCGCACGGCCATGGTCTATCTGGTCGCTGAGGTCACGGGCGTGATCTTCTTTGCCGCGATCTACTACTGTCTTGACGCGCTCATCCGCTTCCCATTCGCAGACCGCATCATGACGAGCGTCTCGATCGCTTTTGCCAATACGGTCTTCCGCTTCATCAAGGTCGTCGCGCTGCTGCCGTTCACGCGCCAGATCGAGAAGGTCGTCGACCTCCTCGTCCCGGACAAGCCGCAGCAGAAGCCGGTCGAGCCCGAGGCCGTCCGGCTCGAAGAACGCTTCATCCAGCACCCGGCGCTGGCCATCGAGCAGAGCCGCCTGACCATCAACGCCATGGCCGAGGAGGCCAAGCGGAACTTTGTCGAGGCCGTTGCCCTGCTGCATGGCTTCTCCGACGAGCGCTATAAGCTGGTCGAGGATCTGGAAAAATCCGTCGACCGTTATGAGGATAAGCTCGGTACGTATCTGGTCAAGGTGACGGAACGGGAGATGACGGTCCGGCAGAACGCCGAGGTCTCCAAGTTCCTGCACACGCTCTCCGACTTTGAACGCATCTCCGACCACGCGCTGAACATCGCCGAGGGCGCGAAGGAGCTGTACGAGAAAAACCTCTCCTTCTCCGACGCCGCTGCGCACGAGCTCGAGGTCGTGGAGGCTGCGCTGACGGAGATCCTGTCCACGGCCATCCGCTCCTTCGTCAACAACGATCTGCAGCTGGCGGCCCGCGTCGAGCCGCTCGAGGAGCTGATCGACAACCTCTGTGACGAGCTGAAGCTCCACCATGTCGACCGCCTGCAGAAGGGCCTGTGTACGCTCGGCCAGGGCTTCGTCTTCAACGATCTTCTGACCAACTACGAGCGCGTCGCCGACCATTGCTCCAACATCGCCGTTGCGATGATCGAGCTCGAGTCCGACTCGTTCGACACGCACGAATATCTCAACAGCGTGAAGGAAATGAAATCCGATACCTTTGCGCGCTACTATGAGGAATACAGCCGGATCTATCAGATCTGAGCCCGAACGGCAGGGGAGACCCTGCCGTTCGTCATGACAGAAAGGAGACCACGATGCTGACCGGACGCTTTGCACCGAGTCCCAGCGGCAGGATGCACCTGGGAAACATTTTTTCCGCGCTGCTCGCGTGGCTGTCGGTGCGCAGCCGGGGCGGGCGGATGCTGCTGCGCATCGAGGATCTGGATCCGGACCGCTGCCGGCCGGAATACGCCGAGACGCTCAAGCGCGATCTGGACTGGCTCGGGCTGGACTGGGATGCAGAGCAGACGCCCCAGTCGCGCCGGACGGAGGCCTACCGCGCGGAGTTTGACAAGCTCGCGGCGCTTGGGCTGGTCTATCCCTGCTACTGCTCCCGGGCGGAGCTGCACGCGGCCTCCGCGCCGCACGCGTCGGACGGTACGGTCGTCTACGCCGGGACCTGCCGGGACCTGACGCCGGAGCAGCGCGCGGTAAAGACGCGCGCGCCTGCCTGGCGCGTGCGGGTCCCGGACGAGCGGATCACGGTGCACGACGGCCTGCAGGGCCTGTGGCAGGAGGATCTGGCACGCGACTGCGGTGATTTTATCATCCGCCGCTCCGACGGCGTGTACGCCTACCAGCTGGCCGTCGTGACCGACGATGCCGACGGCGGCGTCACCGAGATCGTGCGCGGCCGGGATCTGCTGTCTTCTACGCCGCGGCAGCTCTGGCTGCAGGAAACGCTCGGCTTTGCGCATCCGGCCTATTACCACGTGCCGCTCCTGACCGCCCCGGACGGGCGGCGGCTGAGCAAGCGGGAAAAGGATCTGGACCTCGGCGCGCTGCGGCAGCGTCTTTCGCCGCAGGAGCTGCTCGGGCAGCTGGCGTATCTGGCAGGTCTGCAGCCGGAGTCGGCGCCCGCTACCGCTGCGGAGCTGGCAAGCCGCTTTTCCTGGGATCTGGTCGTGTCCGACAATATCGTAATTCATTCTGAATTCACATGAGGCATATCAAAAGTGGAATAAGTTGATTCAGAACATGGAATGAATCGGTATTTTTTTATCGATTTTCTGGTTTACAAAGGAACCGTGTCTGTGATATACTAAAAATGTTGGATTATCAGAGCAAGCAAGAATATTACTGATGATTTGAAGGGATGAACAACTATGTACAAAATCGTGTGCAAAAAGGAACTGAACTCCGCAGTCACCTACATGGAGATCGAGGCTCCGTTCGTCGCCCGCAAGGCGAAGGCCGGCCAGTTCATCATTTTCCGTGTCGATGAGAAGTCGGAGCGCGTGCCGCTGACCATCGCTGGCTATGACCGCGAAAAGGGCACGGTCGCGATCATCTTCCAGAAGGTCGGCCTGTCCACCGAGATGCTCGGCAGTCTGAACGAGGGCGACTATATCCAGGACTTTGTCGGTCCGCTCGGCAAGCCGACGGACGTGGAAGGCAAGAAGCGCGTCTGCGTCGTCGGCGGCGGCGTCGGCTGCGCGATCGCATATCCGTCTGCAAAGGCCTTTAAAGAGGCAGGCGTCGAGACCGACGTCATTGTCGGCTTCCGCAACAAGGACATCGTCATTCTCGAAGATGAGTTCAAGCAGGCCTGCGACCATCTGTATCTCATGACCGACGACGGCTCCTACGGCGAGCACGGCTTTGTTACCGTCAAGCTGCAGCAGCTGCTCGAGTCCGGCATCCACTATGACGAAGTGCTCGCCATCGGCCCGATCCCGATGATGAAATTCGTCTCCAAGACCACCGAGCCCTTCGGCGTCAAGACCGTTGTTTCGCTGAACCCCATCATGGTCGACGGCACCGGCATGTGCGGCGGCTGTCGTGTCACGGTCGGCGGCGAGGTCAAATTCGCCTGCGTCGACGGCCCGGACTTTGACGGCCACAAGGTCGATTATGACGAACTCATGAGCCGCAACAGCGTCTATCGTGACAGAGAAGCAGAAGAGCGCAAGACCCATATCTGCCGCATCCAGAAGATGGGCGAAGAGCTCATCAAGTAAGGGGAGGGAACAATCATGGCTAATATGCAGGCTACCAAGACTCCGATGCCGGAGCAGGACCCGAACGTCCGCAACAAGAATTTCAAGGAAGTCACCCTGGGCTATACCGCCGAAATGGCCATCAATGAGGCCAAGCGCTGCCTGCAGTGCAAGAAGCCGCACTGTGTCGAGGGCTGCCCGGTCAATATTCATATTCCCGAGTTCATCCATGAGGTCGCCGAAGGCAACTTCGAAAAGGCCTATGAGATCATCACCGATACCAACTCGCTGCCCGCCCTGTCCGGCCGTGTATGTCCGCAGGAGACGCAGTGCGAGTCCAAGTGTGTCCGCGGCAACAAGGGCGAGCCGGTCGCCATCGGCCGTCTTGAGCGCTTCGTCGCCGACTGGTACCGTGAGAACGTCAACGCCATGCCGAAGAAGGCCGAGTCCAACGGCCTGAAGGTCGCGGTCGTCGGCTCCGGCCCGTCCGGCCTGACCTGCGCGTCTCTGCTTGCCAAGAAGGGCTATCAGGTGTCCCTGTTTGAGGCCCTGCACACCGCCGGCGGCGTTCTGGTCTACGGCATCCCCGAGTTCCGTCTGCCGAAGGCCATCGTTGCCAACGAGGTCGAAAAGCTGAAGGCGCAGGGCGTCGAGGTCATGACCGATATGGTCATCGGCAAGGTCCTGTCTATCGACGATCTGTTCGAGATGGGCTTCAAGGCTGTCTTCGTCGGCTCCGGCGCGGGCCTGCCGATGTTCATGCACATCCCCGGTGAGTCGCTCAAGGGCGTCTGCTCGGCAAATGAATATCTGACCCGTATCAACCTCATGAAGGCTTATCTCGAAGAAAGCGACACGCCGATCCTGCACTCCAAGGCGGCCGCGATCGTCGGCGGCGGCAACGTCGCCATGGACGCCGCCCGCTGCGCCAAGCGCATGGGCACCGAGAAGGTGTACATCGTCTACCGCCGCGGCGAGGCCGAAATGCCCGCAAGACTCGAAGAGCAGCATCATGCCAAGGAAGAGGGCATCGAGTTCATGACCCTCACCAACCCGACCGAGATCATCGGCGGCGAGGATGGCCGTGTCTGCGGCATGAAGTGCATCAAGATGGAGCTCGGCGAGCCTGACGCGTCCGGCCGCCGCCGCCCGATCCCCGTGGAGGGCAGCGAATTTGTCCTCGACGTCGACATGGTCATCATGTCCCTCGGCACGTCCCCGAACCCGCTGATCCGCTCCACCACCCCCGGCCTGGAGACCAACAAGAAGGGCGGCATCATCGTCGACGAGAACGAGATGTCCACCCGCGAGAACGTCTTCGCCGGCGGCGACGCCGTCACGGGCGCTGCGACCGTCATCCTGGCCATGGGCGCAGGCAAGAAGGCCGCGGAAGCCATCGACCGCAAGCTGCAGGGCAAATAAGTGGTTTGATCCCGCCCGGATCCGGTTACAATCTCCATAAACGCGAAGCCCCGGCAGCGTTGGCTGCCGGGGCTTTTGTAAAGAGGAGGAAACCGATGAAAGTCAAAGACTGTATGACAAAGCACGTGATCAGCGTCGGCACGCAGGAGCCGGTCAGCGTGGCGGCCCGGCTGATGAGCCGGTATAACCTCGGCATTCTGCCGGTGCAGACGCCGGACGGACGCCTGTGCGGTATGGTGACCGACCGGGACGTCGTCCTCCGCTGCGTCGCGGCAGGGAAGGACGCAGAGGCTGTACCGGTGCGAGAAATTATGTCAACCGGCGTCCTGGCCGTCGAGGCCTCGGACGATACCGCGCGCGCAGTGCGGCTGATGTCCCGCGCGCAGCTGCGCCGCCTGCCCGTCACGCAGAACGGGCATCTGACCGGCATGCTCTCGCTGGCAGATCTGGCCAGACGCGGGAATTTCAGCATGGAGACGGCCCAGTGCATGGAGTCCATCTGCAGCCCAGTCGTCCATCTGGACTGACCGGGCGGAAAAGCCGCAAAAATCTTAGATTTTCTGCAAAAAATCATTTGACAAGCCAAAACTTCTCTGGTATAATTTTTAAGCCGCATTAAAGAGGTCAGAAGCTGCTCCGGCACACCTCAAGAGCGAGTCTACAAAGAAAAGGTAGGTGCAAACGAATATGCAGGCTATTATCGTTACCGGCGGTAAGCAGTACAACGTCAAGGAGGGCGATGTGATCTACATCGAGAAGCTCGCGGCGGAGGCTGAAGAAACCGTGACCTTCGATCAGGTTCTGGCAGTTGTTGACGGCGCTGACTCCAAGTTCGGCACGCCCACAGTTGCAGGTGCTAAGGTTGAGGCTAAGGTTCTGAAGAATGGCAAGGGCAAGAAGATCCGCGTCTTCAAGTACCGCTCCAAGAAGGACTCCAAGTCCCTCCAGGGCCACAGACAGCCGTACACCAAGGTGCAGATCGAGAAGATCGCGCTGTAATTTATGACGCGCGTCGAATTTTTCGATCACGAGGGCAGGATCACCGGATTCTGCTGTTCGGGCCACAGCGGCTATGCAGAGGAAGGCAGCGACATCGTGTGCGCGGCCGTCTCCACAGCCGTCAAGCTTGCCGAGTGTACCATCAATGATGTGCTGGGCGAGCACGCAAAGACCAGGGTGAACGAAGATGAGGCCCGGATCACCTTGACCCTTCCCGCGACCTGTGAAAGCGAAGAGGCCGTACAGGCGGTCCTCTCCGGCATGATGCTCACATTGTGCAGTCTGCGGGATGACTATCCTGATTATATCGAAGTTTTGGAGGTGCAAAACGATGCTTAATATGAGTTTCCAGTTCTTCGCACATAAGAAAGGCGGCGGCTCCACCAAGAACGGCCGTGATTCTGAATCGAAGAGACTCGGCGCGAAGCGCGCTGACGGTCAGTTCGTTCTGGCTGGCAACATCCTCGTTCGTCAGAGAGGCACGCACATTCATCCGGGCAACAACGTCGGTATCGGCAAGGACGACACCCTGTTCGCTCTGATCGACGGCAAGGTCAAGTTCGAGCGTATGGGCAAGGACCGCAAGATGTGCTCCGTCTACGCAGAACAGTAATTTTGTTGTGAAAACCCCGAACGACTCCCGTTCGGGGTTTTTTCTTGAAAGGTGCGGCAGCATGACCTACTATCACGCTTCTCCGGCAGGCGGCCTGCAAGTTCTCGAACCGAGGAAGTCTCCGTATTTTGACAAGCCCACGCAGGTATGCCTGACGTCGCTGCGCGCGATGGCGCTGTTCTACCTCATCCGGAATTATGAATACGCATACGGCTATACCCGGCAGGGGAAGCTGTACTTTGACGATCCGTTCCCCGACGCGCTGAAAAAGCTCTACGCCGGAAGATCCGGCTGGCTCTATATCTGCGAAGACGGCGATTACAAGAAGACAGAAATTCCGAACGAGTTCGTGTCCGCGCAGCCCGTCCGCATCACCGGCGCGGAATATATTCCGGATGCGTATGAGGCGTTTTTGCAGGAACAGGCGGCGGGAAACATCCTGCTGCTCGATTACGCGCATTTTGCGTCCGACCCGGAGAAATTCGCAAAGAAGCGTGCCTGGCTGCAAAAGGCCATCTCCGAAGAAATTCGGAAAAAGGAGATCTGGAAAGCCCCGGATTCCGACCGCGCGCACTATTATCAGGAGAACTATCCGGAAATCTGGACAAAGACTACGAAAACCTTACTGACAGAGGAGGAACCTCATGTTTATTGATAAAGTACGCATCTCGGTCAAGGCCGGCGCGGGCGGCAATGGCGCGGTGGCCTTTCACCGGGAAAAATACGTGGCTGCGGGCGGTCCGGACGGCGGCGACGGCGGCAACGGCGGCTCCATCGTCCTGCGTGTGGACGACAACCTGTCCACGCTGATGGACTTCCGCTACAAGCGCAAATATACCGCGCCGAACGGCGAAAACGGGCAGGGCAAGCGCTGCCGCGGCAAAAACGGCGAAAACCTCATCATCAAGGTCCCCAGAGGTACCGTCGTGCGCGATCTGGAGACGAATGAGATCATCAAGGATATGTCCGATTCCGACGATTTCGTCCTCTGCAAGGGCGGCCGCGGCGGCTGGGGCAACCAGCACTTCGCCACGCCCACCCGTCAGGTACCGCGCTTTGCCAAGGCTGGTCTTCCGGGCGAGGAGCATGACGTCATTCTGGAGCTCAAGCTGCTGGCCGACGTGGGCCTTGTCGGCTTCCCGAACGTCGGCAAATCGACGCTCCTGTCCGTCACGTCCAACGCGCATCCGAAGATCGCAAACTATCATTTTACCACGCTCTACCCGAACCTCGGCGTCATCTACGTCGCCGACGGCGTATCCTTCGTCATGGCCGATATCCCCGGCATCATTGAGGGCGCGGCCGACGGCGTCGGCCTCGGTCACGACTTCCTGCGGCATATCGACCGCTGCCGCCTGCTCGTGCATATCGTCGACGTCTCCGGCAGTGAAGACCGCGACCCCGTCGATGATTTTGAGAAGATCAACGAGGAGCTCCGGCAGTATTCTCCGGACCTTGCGGCCCGGCCCATGATCGTCGCGGCCAACAAGGCGGATCTTCTGCCGCCGGACAGCGACAATCTCGAGCGGCTGAAGGCGCACGTCGAGGCGCAGGGCTACGAATTCTACGTGATCTCCGCTGCCACCACGCAGGGCACGCGCGAGCTCATGAAGACGATCGCGGGCAAGCTCGCGGCGCTGCCGCCCGTGACAATCTATGAACCGGAGTATGTCAAGCCGCTGGCGGAGGCTGGAGACGCGAACGACCTCAGGATCGAACGCTATGACGATCTGTGGGTCGTGTCCGGACAGTGGCTCCAGAAGCTCCTGAACGATATCAACTTCGACGATTATGAGTCCCGCATGTACTTCGATCGTCAGCTGCGCAAGAGCGGCCTCTTTGACCGCCTGGAAGAGCAGGGGATCGAAGACGGTGATACGGTCAGCATCTACGATTTTGAGTTCGACTACACGAAATAACAATAATGAGCAAACAAAAGCCCGCGGCATGAGCCGCGGGCTTTTGTTTGAAGAAAGAAAAGAAAAAGAGAAGAAAGAGAGGATTGGGTGAATCCTTGATTCTGAATATACAGGACAATCATGTCCGAACTATGAACGAGGAGAAAAGGAATTGTGAACATTTGCACCGATTTCCCGCACCCCGCAGGGCAGGCGGCATTTGCCCCGGAAGATCGCCCGGCGAAAAAATTGAAAACAACACTTGACAAATCCCGACTTTATGCTATAATAACGGAGCGCTCTTGAGAAAGACAACCTGCTGCTGTAGCTCAGTCGGTAGAGCGCGTCATTGGTAATGACGAGGTCGGCAGTTCGAATCTGCCCAGCAGCTCCAAAAACCGGTTTATTCCATCGGAATAAACCGGTTTTTTGTATCCGTTTTGTATTCGAACTGCACTTTGCCCGGTCGGGCGGAATCCCTGCTGGACAGGGAGTATCCAGGTGTGATAAAATCATTCTATCGCGCAAGGGAGGTTCGCAGATGCCGGTAAATGTGAAAAACCTGATCGCCGAAACGTTTGTAAGGCTGTCGGACGAAAAGAATATCGACAAGATCACGGTAAAAGACATCGTGGAGGCATGCGGGATCTCCAGGCAGGCGTTTTATTATCATTTCCGGGACCTGCTGGAGGTCATCGAGTGGTCGATGGAGCAGGCCTTTGAGCAGCTGCTGGACCGGAGCCTGCAGGAGGACGATCCGGAGATCGTGCTGAACGATTTTATCACGGCTTCGGAAAATGCCGCGCCGTTTATGCAGAAACTGTTTCGCTCCCAGAAGCGGGAACAGGTGGAGTGGCTGATGGCGCGCTGCGTCCGGAGCTATTTGCAGGAGCTGATCTCCGCGAAGGGAAAACTGCCGCGGATCCCGTATGAGGATCTGGACATTGCCCTGAATTTCTGCACGTATGGCTTTGTCGGGCTGCTGCTGGAATGCTGCGACAAGAAAAAGACGGTCGACCGGGAAACAATGGCCCGTCAGATGTACCGTCTCCTGCAGGGGCGGATCGGAGAAGCGGATCCGGTCCGCGCATAGACGGATAGATAGACAGATCCCCCGATGTGTAAAAGGGCTTTACACATCGGGGGATCTGTCTATACACAAACGCTGTTTTGCGAATGGCGCTGTGCCGGGATCCCTGTTATAAATAGGGTGATCTGATCAAGAAGGAGGCGTTATGGATCTTGTGTGAAAACAATGGGATCTTTGCAGGAAAGCTCCATGAGATAGAAGGTCAATACGGCCGGATCCTCAGCCGTCTTCGCGTGGCTCAGTATGAAAGCCATGACGAGATCCGGCGGACGATCCGACAGCTTGAAGCGGAATGCCGGGGGATCGAATCGCTGCTGGAGCAAAGCATTGCGGACTGCCGTTCTCCCGCAGTTTCCGCGCTGTCGGCTGCGCAGCTCGACTATGACCAGAAGGTCCGGCATATCCTGATCGATGAGCTGCCGGGATATCTGCATGAGGAAGGGAACGACCGCATCGCAGATCAGGCGGAAGCGGCGAGCCTGTACGGCGAATATGCCATCGATTTTGCCGCTCAGGCCATGCGGCATGCGCTGCTCGCCGCGCTGTCGGCGATCGACCTGCAGATGAGCTGCGAGGAAGCAGCGCAGAAACCGACTGAAAACGAAAGATAAGGAGGCTCCAACATGAAAGAAGTAAAATCCCCGAAAAAACCGCTGATCTACTACTACAGCATCATCCTGCTGATCGTGCTGCTGTTTAATCTGATCGTGTCCCCACTGCTGATGAAAAATCAGGTGACTGAGGTGGACTACGGGACGTTCATGCGCATGATCGAGGAAAAGAACATCGGAGAAGTCGAGGTCGAGGACGACGAGATCCTCTTTACCGACAAGGACAAGCAGCAGGTCTACACGACCGGCGCGATGGACGATCCGACGCTGACGCAGCGCCTGTATGATTCCGGCGCGACGTTCACAAAGGAGATCCAGAAGACGATGTCGCCCGTGCTGAGCTTCGTATTGACGGCCGTTCTGCCACTGGTGATCTTCATTGCCATCGGCCAGTACATGGGAAAGAAGCTGGTAGAAAGCGCCGGCGGCAAGAACTCCCTGATGTTCGGCGGCACCGGAAAATCCGGCGCGAAGGTCTACGTCCAGTCCACACAGGGCATCCATTTTGAGGATGTGGCCGGTGAGGACGAGGCAAAGGAATCCCTCGCCGAGATCGTGGACTATCTCCACAACCCGCAGAAATACACCGATGTCGGCGCATCGATGCCGAAGGGCGTACTGCTTGTTGGCCCTCCGGGAACCGGCAAGACGATGCTTGCAAAGGCTGTTGCAGGTGAGGCAAACGTGCCGTTCTTCTCCATGTCTGGCTCGGAGTTTGTCGAGATGTTCGTCGGCATGGGCGCAAGCAAGGTGCGCGACCTCTTCAAGCAGGCCAAGGAAAAGGCACCCTGCATCGTCTTCATCGACGAGATCGACGCTATCGGCAAAAAGCGTGACAATCAGCTTTCCTCCAACGACGAACGCGAGCAGACGCTCAACCAGTTACTCACCGAAATGGATGGCTTTGAGGGCAACAACGGTGTCATCATCCTCGCCGCGACGAACCGGCCCGAATCGCTCGACCCGGCACTGACGCGACCCGGCCGCTTTGACCGCCGTGTGCCCGTCGAGCTGCCTGACCTTGCGGGCCGCGAAGCCATCTTAAAAGTTCACGCGAAAAAAATCAAGACTGCCGACGATGTGGATTTCCATACCATCGCGCGCATGGCCTCCGGCGCGTCCGGCGCGGAGCTTGCCAACATGATCAATGAGGCCGCGCTGCGCGCCGTGCGCAATCACCGCACCGTCGTGACGGAAGCTGACCTGGAAGAAAGTATCGAAGTCGTCATTGCGGGCTATCAGAAGAAAAACGCCGTGCTGTCCGACCATGAAAAGCAGGTCGTTTCGTACCATGAGATCGGCCATGCCCTTGTCGCAGCTTTGCAGACGCACTCGGCACCTGTGCAGAAGATCACCATCATTCCGCGTACCTCCGGCGCGCTGGGCTATACCATGCAGGTCGATACCGCCGATAAGAACCTCATGACCAAGGAGGAGATCGAGAACAAAATCGCGACCTTCACCGGCGGCAGAGCCGCGGAAGAAGTCGTCTTCGGCGAGATCACGACCGGCGCGTCCAATGACATTGAACAGGCCACCAAGCTGGCCAGAGCCATGATCACCCGCTACGGTATGAGCGAGGAATTTGATATGGTCGCCATGGAGACGGTCACGAATCAGTACCTCGGCGGCGATACGTCACTGTCCTGCTCTGCCGACACGCAGAACCGCATCGATGCGAAGGTCGTGGAGCTGGTCAAGGCGCAGCATCAGAAAGCGAAGAATATCCTGCTGGAAAACCGCGAAAAGCTGGACGAGCTGGCGAAGTACCTCTATGAAAAAGAAACGATCACCGGTGAGGAATTTATGCGCATTCTGGGACAGGAGGGCAAAGCACAATGAGACGACGTTCTGGATTCGGATGGATGGAATGCATTGAGGGAGTCCTGCTGCTGGGGCTTGGCAGCTACACCTTTGCGCAGCCGGATCGTGCGCTGACAGGATTTATCGTCATGTACGGCATCGTCGCTGTGACGATGGGCATCGCGGATATCCTGCTCTACGTCCGTGTGGAGCACTTCACAGGCTTCGGCCCGATCGTTTCCCTGATCTCGGGCGCACTGAGCGTGATGACGGGCGTGATGCTGCTCGTCTATCCGAACGCCGGGAAATGGGTGATGAGCCTGCTGTTCTCACTGTGGTTTCTGGCGCACTGCATCGGCCGCCTGTCCGGCCTGCATACGGTCCGCCTCTGGGCCGGGGATTTTACCTATTATTTCACGCTGATCATGAATGTGCTTGGCCTGATCCTCGGCGGTCTGATGCTGGTCGATCCGCTGGTCTCGTGGCTGTCCGCCCGGTATCTTGTCAGCTTCTATCTGGTCCTGCTCGGCGTGGACTGCATCATTCTGGCCTTCAGCAAGCTCGGCTCCCGAGAATAGAATGTTACGCCGGAGGCTGCAGCTTCCGGTTATGCATCGGCAAAGCGGCGGCGATCTTGCCGCCGCTTTGCCGTTTTGTTTTTTGCTTGCTGTTTGGCGCGTCAGACGCTTGCAAAGCAGCAAGCGGCGTGGTAAACTGAAAACAGATCGAAGCGGCTGCCGGTGGGCAGCTTTTCCAAATGCAAGCGGTTAGAGATGACTAACTAAAAGAACAGGAGGACCTGCAGATGTCCAGAAAAGCGACGGAATTTCAGAAAAAAGAAATGAGCAAAATGTACCGGGGCAAGGAGATCTTCAAGCCGCTGCAGACGGGCTGGATCGACGAGCATGTGGCCTGCGTGCGCGAGTGGGTGGCAAATATCTTCTTCTACCGCAAGGGCGATACCACCCTCATGTTTGACGCCGGATACAACTATGATCGTCTCGAAGAGAAGATGGGCTGGCTCGGCATCGATCCGAAAAGCATCCGGCAGATCTTCATCACCCATCAGGATACCGACCATGTCGGCGCGGTGGAGGCCGACAGCCCGGGCCTGTTCCGCGATGCAGTCCTGTATGTCGGCGAGACGGAGAACCGCTACCTGACCGGCGAGGTGCGCCGCAAGGTGATCTATCACCTCTACAAGCTGCCGCAGGTGACCATCCGCAACGAAAAGGTGCTGCTCAAGGACGATGACGTGCTGGATATTGATGGCATCCGGGTCGAATGCTTCCTGGTCCCGGGGCATACCTGGGGGCATATGGTGTATCTGGTCGACGACAAGTATCTGTTCACCGGCGATACCATCTGGTTCGGCGCGGACGGCGGCTACAGCTTTATTTCCGCCCTGGCGGAGGACAACAAGCTGGCGGTCCGCTCTCTGGCAGAGCTGGAGGCAAAGCTGCAGACACGCGGCCTGCGCCCGTATTTCATCACCGGCCATACTGGCTGGACGGACGATTTTGCCTTCGCCTTTGCCCACAAGGACCGGCTTTGCTCGCCGTTCGGCAAGCGCGTGCACGATCCCAGCGCGCCCTATGACGCGTACGATGAATCGGACGATACCGAGCAGTGCGCAAAGTTCGGATTCCTGAAGCCTGTCAGCCCGGTATAAGGAAAGCGGGCTGACGGAAAAACCGGAAACCCCGTCAAAGCCCGGGCATTTTGCGCCGGGAAGCGAGGAAAAAGGTCACGCTGGCCTCCGCGTCCGTCAGCGGGATGTTGACCCGGCCGGGATACGCGGTCTGGAGGCGGCGCTGGCCGTAATCCGTGGTGAAGCAGGGGAGAGACGAGGCGTTTACCAGCTCGTCGAATACGGCAGTGTCGGTCTGTACAAGGAACTTGGAGGCGGGCATTTTCTCCCGGCAGAGCGTGTCCCAGAAGCCGAGCTCGGAGCGCAGGAGAAAATTGAAGCCGTTGATCTCCGCAAAGGTCAAAGACGACTGCTTTGCCAGCGCGTGCTCCGGCGGGACGCAGACAAACAGCTGCTCCTGCAAAAAGGGCTTTGCTCCTGCGAATGGGAAGGGCAGGACGGCGACGTCGCACGAACCGTCTTCCCACGCGGCAAGGACATCTTCGTTCTGGCAGACGGCGGAGGCCAGCATCTTTTCCGGCTGCGCTGCGTTCAGCTTCCGCAGCAGCTCCCACAGGGGCGCGGGCGCGCAGGCGCGGATGACGATGGTCCGCTGCCGCTGGTCAAACGCGCGGACCTGCGCGACGGCCAGCTCCGCTTCCTGCAGCAGCTTGCGCGCCGCCGCCACGGCCAGCTTGCCGGTCTCGTTCAGCTCGATCCGGTTCTTGCCCCGCGTGAAGAGCGGCACTCCGAAATACTGCTCCAGATGCTGCATCGAGCGCGTAATGGACGGTGTGGAGAGATGAAATTCTTCTGCCACGCGAGGAGTTTTTCCTGACCACCAAGGTCTGGATCACGAGTGCGGGCTATGAAAAAGCGAAGGCATCCATCGAGGAATCCATGCGCAAGCTGCGCACTGATTATCTCGACCTGCTGCTCATCCATCAGCCGTTCGGCGATTACTACGGCACCTACCGCGCGATGGAAGAACTGTACAAGGCCGGCAGGCTCCGCGCGATCGGCGTTTCCAACTTCGACCCGGACCGGTATCTCGACATCCAGCATTTCGCAGAGATCAAGCCTGCCGTCAACCAGATCGAGACGCATGTGTTCCAGCAGCAGAAAACGGCGAAGGAATACCTCAAAAAGTATGGCTGCCAGATCGAATCCTGGGGCCCGTTTGCCGAGGGCCGCAAGGATATGTTCACGAACCCTGTGCTGACCCAGATCGGCGAGAAGTACGGCAAAACCGCCGCGCAGACCGCCCTGCGCTTCCTGCTGCAGAGTGATGTCGTCGTGATCCCGAAGTCCACGCACAAGGACCGGATGCAGCAGAACTTCAACCTGTTCGATTTTACCCTCATGCCGGAGGATATGGCGGCCATCGAGGCGCTCGACGGCGGGGAGAGCCTGTTCTTCTCGCATTACGATCCCAAGACTGTGGAGTGGTTCATGTCCATTCTGTAATACAGCAATCATAACCACCGGCCGTGCCGGTGGTTTGCACTAGCCCCCTTGGGGCATGA
>ERZ809074.399-NODE-399-length-69705-cov-14.228356_pt1 | contig 69705 bp, 75 predicted proteins | sample MGYA00520795_ERZ809074 | MGnify/ENA primary metagenome ERZ809074 (study PRJEB31570, sample SAMEA3212989) | Homo sapiens | biome: human-gut; feature: human gut; material: fecal | place: Sweden | collected 2011 ...
TTCAAATCTATCTTTTCTTTTTAATCTTGTTTGTACCCCTTGTACACCGTTGCTTCCTCCTTCCCTGACTATAATCTTCAGCGTTTTCTGAATCTTACAGAACTTATCCGTTGCCTGTTATGTCATGGACGCCATAATTCACCTCCTTTAGCGAATCAGTTTTGTTCCGCAGTATTCGCAGTGAGCCGGAAATCCAAAGTAATCCGCGTCATCATTCGTGGCAATTTCTTTTCTGCAGTGCGGACAACGAATCACATCATCTGCATCATCGCCGTCTCTGATTACGGACATTCCGTCTGTAAAACGGGACTTTACGGATACTGGTTTCAGGTAAAAATGTTTTCCGCTATCCGTAAAAATTAACGAACAATCCTGCATGGCTCCATCAATCAGTACCTGCACCGTGGTATTTCTGGTTTTGTGAAGCGGCTGTTTTCCAATTTTCTGGAATCAGCGATACCAGCTGATTGATTTTGATTTTTTCTGAATTTGTTTTTCCATTGTTTCTCTTTCCTCCTGTATCTTAATAATTGTTTCGGAAGAATTATGGAAGAAGATCTGTTGGATTGGTTATGTTGTCATACAAAAAAAGACCCGCCATGTACGAGCGGGCCTTTCGGATGCATGATTATTCGGGCAATTTGCCGGTGGATACAATTTTTTCGAGTCTTTCAAGTGCTTCTTCTTTTGTTCCACGTATATGATCAATGATCATATAACGATCAAAGTTTTCTGCAAGTTCACAACAAAGATTCCAGGAAAATGTGCCATCCTTGTATGCGCGCCGTTTCAACAGATAGAAATGAAAAAGTCCAGCTCCGATATATGTCGGTTCATATATCGCGCCATAGTCATTTTCTTGGATGGAAACTAAAACGTGACTATCCGTCTCGGTCAGACAATGATGCGATTTCATTAAGCCTTTGAATTGCTCTGCCAGATTATCATAATCACTGCCGTAAATAATGGCTGTTGCTTCATCAGGTTCATCTTCCTTTTCAGGATTGTCAATTATTACTCCCTTTTCCTCCAAAAAATCTTCGACGATATCAACCATTTGACCGATGAATTCCGGTGTATCGTTTGGCTGTACCGGTACAGTCCGGAATTTAATTCCACGCGTCTCCAATTCATCCAGCAGTGCTTTGGTGCTCATGTTTTGAATTGCATTTTTATCTTTCATAGTTTTCTCCTTCTTTCCTTCTTTCTTTGAAGTCTATCGTTTCCAGCATTTGTATCCGGCTGCAAGCAGTTTCAGTCCTGCCAGAACTGCTGCTGCCGGAATATAATATTCGAATCCAAACATTGTCTCCTCCTTAATTTGTTTCCGACCAGATTTCCTTGATTAGCCGGTCGAACAATTTATTTAGTGTTTCTCGTTCCTGACCTCTCGGATACGCGTAGATTATTGTCCCATCATCCATAGTATATATAAAAGAATCAGCATTTGAGGTCAGGTAATCATTGTGACAACTACATTTTGTCAGCTTATCTTTGATGTAACAATCGAAGGCTCTTGCGAACATCTCACACTGATCTGACCAATATCCATGGCCGCTTTTTCGATACAGCTTGTCAAATTTACAAGAACCCAAATAAAAATCCGTCAGAGTCCCATCTTCATGCCGGATCATATTTTTCAGCAGTTCTTTTAAAACAGGCGGATATGCATTGGAATTGTACACATCATACGATTCTGTAGCCCACACAGCGGAATCGCCGGCGGATACTGCCATAAAATGATCCATTGCGTGTCCCCATTCGTGGGCAAGACAGCCGGCGCCATGGATTTTAGTCAAGTTGATCACCTCAAGCAACGGTTCAAAATGCGCAGATGCCGCTGACTGACCGCCGCGACCCCTGGAGCCGAAGGCAATACTTAACTTCCCACCAAATGTTATATCGGAAGGTTTGATATCAAGCGCTGTTGCCAAATCATAAAATGCCTCATAAGCCAGGTTCAGATGCCGCTGCCGTTCTTCATTTGACAGCCAGTTCCCGAATTCACCGCCGCGAACCTGCAATGTATCCATAAACCGCTCCGGTGAAACATTTTCTTCAGACTGTAGAATCGGTTTGCCGCTTCTGGTAAACTTGTCCAATTTTGTTAATTGGAAGCTCTTTTTCTGTTTCTTTGCGTGGGCTCTCCGTTTTTCATCAGCTGCTTCATCTATATTTTGTGATTTCGATGCAAGTTCCTCGATTTTTTGCATGGCCGACTCTTTACTTGAAAGATTGTATGCCTCGATCTGTCTGGTAGCGGTATTTACCACGAACCAGGAATCCTGCTTCCATGTCCAGGAATATTCTTCTACTTCTTTTGGATAAAAGTAAACGCTGGAATGTCCGTATTTTATGGTCAGACGCATGGTACCTTTGCGATCAAATTTTTCAAAGAATACCTGCTTTTTATCATAACAGCATGCGGATAATTGGTTTTTACGGATGGCGTATTCCTTATCCTGCTTCGGTACCCCAAAAGTGATATATTCACTTTTGCGTTTATAGCACAGTTCTCCAGCAAAGGTGATTGCCTTTAAAAACTTATTGGTGATGATTCCTTTTGCCCGATCCTGTACATGGACATAACGGCCGGTTTCCGGCGTCACATATTTACCCAAAATATGATTTTTATAGAATTCTTCTGCCTCCTTTGGCGTCTTAACTCCCATGACCGCATCCCGAATCTGTCCTACAATTTCGACGTAACGATCTTCCTTTTGCTCTCCCGTCATGGAACTGGTATTCGGCGGCAGCGATTTACGTATTTCATTCTGCCAATAGCAGACTGCCTTATCTGACTTTTCTTTGGAAATCTTTGTGACCCAATCCGGTTTCGGCCAGACATTCTCTTTGGTCACGTACTTTTTTGCCTCTGAGTCAGTCAGTTCAAAAAGATCGTCTAAAGATAATCCTCTGGATTTCCATACATCTTTTCTTGCTCCGCCGATTTTCTGACCAAAATCTACTAATTTTGTTTCTTTTGCCATTTTGTTTCCTCCATTCAGAATATTCTATCGCGCTAATCCGCAATACAGATTGATCTCGGTTTTATATGCGGCTCTGCTGATACGCTCCAATTTGCAGGCATACCCATTGTACTTAAATACAAAATAGTCTGCCTGATACCCGGATCTATCTGCTTCTTTCCATGAATAGGATTTCACCGGGGCTAAATCCACAATGGATGCACCTTCCGGAATCACGATTCCCCCACCGTCTGCCCATGCTGCCATACGGTGTACAATCAGGAAATTTCGCGCATTCTTTGCAAGGCTGTCCAAGTCATCTGTCAGCCAGTTTTCCGCATAATCCGTTGGTTTTACGGTACAGATATTGTAGTGTTTTGATTTCGTCAGGTTGATCACTGTTTCTGCCTTTGTTTGCTCAACAAACGTGTTTTCTAAAAATGGAGATACGACGATATTCGTCTTCAATTCCTGCACACTGCCGAATGTTACAGCCACACTGCATATAGCGACCAGTGAGACAAGCATAAAACTAGCCACTGTTTTCACAAACCCTTTCCATATTTTTTCGATCAATACTTCTTTTGCTGTTTTTTCTTCCATGTTTTTCATCCTTTCTCTTATGTCTTTCATCAGTTTCAAGGAAATTATGGCTTTGGAAGGGATGAAATAGACGGCGCCTTGCGTCCAGTTAATTCCGGCGTCTGCATAGTGTTGACTGTGTTAATATTCTTTTTTTTCCGGCCCAGTTGACTTCGCGTATTCGGCCTTATACAATGAATAGCATTATGAAAGGATGCGATTGGAATATCATCGCGAGATTATATTATGAACAAGATAGAAACCTGGGCGGCGGCCAATCGGACCGCCATTGAACAATATGTGAAGGACAGAAATTATCTGGAGTTAATCCAATTTTTTGCATGCGGGACCAAGCTATCCAACGTGAAGCTGGCAGCACTTTTTCGATGTGACCGCCGTTCTCTGCGGCGTTATTTATCCGGTGAACGGCAAGTGCCAATGGAAATTGTTGGGATCATGTTGCGGAATATGGGGATTCCCTATGTTGAATTGACCCTGAAGGATAAGATGGAAGCGCCGGATTGTAATCCGGAAGGTTCTCTGATTTGGTACGGCGGAAGTGAATTATTAGCCAATACCTTATATTTTTACAGGACTTTAGAATGGAAAATAAGTCGTTTCGAAATGGCTTGCGAACTGAATATTCGTGAAGATGTTCTGTGGGAATATGAGCATGGGAAACGGAGGATCCCGTCTGCGATCGTGGAACAGATTGTACAAAAATTCCCTATTACTGTCATGGAACTTTTTCCTACGATTGTTTCTTACGATGGAGGCAAAACGTATTTACAATTAGATACTCGCTATGATTTAACACTTGATGGAAAACACTATAATATTTTTGAGGATGTCATGTATGTTGACCCTAATGGGGAAGAAGCCAGCTTCTATATGCCTGAATGGCCGGCATGGCGTTATGACGCTTATACAAAGCCATTGCTGAAATATATGCCCAATGAATTGACGATGGATGAATATTATAATACCGATGATTTGTATTTTGTGAAAGGCGATGACTGGGGCGAAATTTATGAACCTGGAGAATTTCGTGGTCAAAAACTACCGCCATCCTACGAACATATTCGAAAATATCTTACGCCTGGTGCAAGGCGCCGCAAGAACGCAACATTTAATTACCGGATTTTGTCATGCATATTATCAGAGCATTATACCGTTTCTATCACACTGTATAGAAAGCCTGCCAGGTTTGATCTATCAGATTATGTGTTCTCTGATAGCGTTTGGTATCAAATGCTGCGGGATCCCGAATATTTCAAAAAGGGAAAATTATGCAGTCACAATCATACTAATTTGGTGGCTGATTGCTACCTTTCATGGCCAGACGGGCAATATGTCAATATTTTGGAATTATATATGGACCAACGCAGGAATCAGGCTTATCCGCAAGTACGCGGTATAGGGGCTGGAAATCGATTATATTATTAAGGAATGTTCTGTTTTTAGTGAATGACCCATTACGGCCACTAATTGAAGTGATTTTTCTTATATGTCGTGATAAAATATCGTGAACCTGTTTTCTTCTGACAAAAGTGAAAATCCTGCGGTGGTTAACCGCAGGATCGTGAAAAAATTATTTCCTTGGTGTGAAAGTACCATCCTTCCATGTTCCGGCACGTTTGGTAAATTCTGGATGAAACGGGCAATCATAGAACATTTCCTGGAAATTTGTGACATTCTGAATATTCCAGTCATTAATCGCAGATGCATCACTTAATGAACGGCACATAAAAAACATCCTGTACATATCAGTAACGTTTTCAACGTTCCAGTTCGCAAGCGGGGATATATCTTTTAAAGAAGTGCAGCGGTGCAAAGTCTGCACGCTTCACGCAATGTGCGCTTTTCGATTTCGCAATGGCGTGTCAGGTAAAAAAATACCGCGCTGAGAAGTGAGGATTCTGCAGTTTCGAAAAGCAGGTCCTTGTTTTCTCCAGAATTCGTATTCTTTAGAATGCAGGTCACCAGCGCCTTTATATCGTCATCACTATTAATGTATCGCAGCGGGTTATATTTTTCAGAATGCTTCGGATCTGAAATATCAAGAACGTTGATTCTATATCCATTTTCACTTAGCTTTTCTGTCAAACAAATAAGTAACAAATCTTTTCGCACACTCGAATTAGCAAGATTCTGTTTCTTCTGTTCACTCATAACCAAAAGTCTCCTCGTATTAGTAAGATCCACTCAACCTTCTAATATGTACTCGGAGTCTAAAAATCGTGATTACAGAAAAAATAACGAAATTTCTTTATTTACGTAATTTTTTCATAATTTCCTCTTTTCTCTTTTTATTTCTCAGTTCATTAAGTAGAACCTCTAAACCTTCTTCTTCTGATGAATGTTTTGAAATAACATGGTATGCGCCTCTTTCATCTGTCTCATATACAACCCATCCATTATCATTGATACAACCTAAAACATTTGCTACTTTGGCTATTTCAAAAGAATCACCTATATTGAACTTATTTAATCCTTCAGTTTTAACAATATTATAAAACTCTTTTCCATTCATATTCTCTGAATTCGACCCTTTTACGTAATAGAAAATGTGAAGTCATCTCTCATGACTGAAGTCACGAGCTTCCGGTATCCGGTTGGATCCCGTTCCTGAAAGCCCTGTCATGAAAGTGTCCCGATAGCCGGATCTCCTTTCCGGTTGGAGCCTTTAGGACTCCCGGGCTGCCCTTCCTCCATACAAGCTGAGCTCAGCTGTCTTCCGGCACTATGCCGCAAGTGCCGCATTCAGCTTAATAAGCGAGGATAAGGTACATTTGCTTCTATGGGCCAGTTCCGGTACTTTTGCCGTCACCGCCTGCCCCGCCGTTGCCGGAAGGGTCTTTAAGAGTTCCCGGATATAATACCGGGCACCGATGTTATAGCTTGCATTCAGGTCACAGTTATACTGCTTCCCGGTCGGAAACCGGCAGAGGCTGTAGCTTGGAAGATCTGCTTCTTTCCCTCTCATGACCCTGCCGCTTCCGTCAAATGCAAGCCTTGATGTATTCCAGGCACAGACTCTGGCTGTCCGGATCATGTTCCGGTGTGCTTTGTCCGTTACCATGGCCTGTACGTACTTTGCCCGCCAGAGGTGGAGACGCTGTTTCTTGCTGCCGCGTTTTCTTCCACCAAGGTCCAGGTATTCCATGACAATACAGTTCACATCATACTTTACGGCCGTATCCACGATGAACCGGGCAGTCTTGGCCGCAATGTCATCGTTAATGCCTTTCGCTTGTTTCCAGAGTCCCGGTGTTTTACGGGCACAGAGTTTCTGTGCGTGCTTGATGTGGCTCACCGCATGTTCCAGAGAGTCGTATTCTCCCGGAAGGGAAAGAAATTCCCTTCCGAGGACCGCGCCCTCCGGAGTCATGATGCTGCACGTACACGCACTGTTAAGCCCTAAGTCCACTGCCAGGATACGGGTGTTTCGGATATCGGTACCCGGAAGCTGCACGGCTGTCTGGAACACAAAGTCCAGATACCATTTCTTTCCGCGTTTCTGTAAGGTCGGCACGCATTCCTTGTAATTTGCACAGTGATGTTCGATATAATCCACATCACTTTTCCGAAGATCCACCAGAACTCAGTCCCAGGTGTTTCGGATAAAGACTTTTACCGTCGCCTGATACATACCGGTACGGATAAACATACCGGAACGGTACATGGCCGGATACACAAAGCCTGTCTGCGGCAGCGACGGTTTCGCACCGCGTTTCTCCGGCTCCGCTGCCTCCCAGTTTTCCAGGTTGCTTTGGTAGGAAGATGCCTTGCCCAGTGCTTCCGCAATGACCGCCCGCCGAAGGTAGCTTGGGAACTTGTAGAACTTCGCCGAGAAGTCATAAGGAACAACGGGATTCTGTTTGGTTTTGACCGTGAGTGATTCCACGAAGCCGGAACGGATCTTCTGTCCCTGAATGACAGAAATACGGTTCCATTCTTTCAGGCATACATCCACGAAGAAAGAGACGGCCTGACGATACAGACGGACCGTTTCATTGAAGATGTGATTAAATCCCTTTGTTCTGACGCGGTATGTCATACTAAGTTTCATCTGGCAGCCTCCTTTCTGTGAGAATTATGGAAGAATCGCTGCACAAATTGGCAGTGCCTAACTCACGACTGAAGTCGCGAGTATGCGGCAACTGATGTTATCAATTTTTTCAGCTTCATGATCTTTTCCTCACCCCTCAGTGATTTCTCTTAGTGCTTCCATACTGTTTTCCTGGAGGTTATCCTCAGAAATCTCATGGCTGGCATCATTCAGATAATCGGACATCTTATCTACCAAAGTAGCGCATGCTGCGGTCGTATTCCACTGTCCAGATTCGGTATCCACGGATGAATACAAAACGACTTTCGGCCCATCCATGGCTGCCATATCGTAATAGAATTTATCTGGCCTGTCCTCCAGACCTTCTACAAACAGTACGTCTTTTCTGGCTTCATCAGACCACATACTCAGCACCGGTACAAATAACAGGTAAGATGTCAGGTTATCCTCATCTTCTTCATTATCCGTGATCCAACCGACCAGATAACCTTCAACATTATCTAAAGTGAATGTGTCTGCGGAAATGATAACGAAATCATTGTCCGTTGATTTTAACAAATCAATGGACTGCTGAAACACCTTTCGATGTCCATTCAATAGATCCGTGATACGCGCAGCGTTCATGTTAATACCGCAAAGCTTCAGCCATTTTGTTGCCTCTGCACATTCCCCGGCGCACCGGATGCTATCTGCGGAATCCGCTGGTAAGACCTGTAACTCGCGCATACGTTCGATATAATGGGTAAACATCTTTCTCAACGTACTTCCATTCAGACTTTTTCCCTGAAATGGATTGGCAAGCCTTCTGCCTGTCCCTTCCAGATTCGTCTCTGCCCGGCATTCGATCAGCTCCTGTACATTGGCACCAATTGCGGCAGCAGTCAGCCCTTTATAATGCGCACCACTGCTCCCTTCTGTGTAAATATACGCGTCCAGGGTGTTGTTTGGGAGAATTTGTGCGTCTACCGTGATGCTACTGAGTGTAATTTTTTCTTTTGTCATTTTTATTCCCTCTTTTCATTTTTTTTCGGCTTTACGGTTGCATTACAATACTGATACGCTCTTCGTGATCACTTCCAAAAGATATGGAAGCCTCATCACTTCCGACATGAAGCGCATCGATCTCCGTATCCGGCGTGCAGTCAGCTGCAGCGCCATACATAGTTGCCGCCATTTCAACAGTTTCTACGATATCCAGTTCCACAAGCCTTGCAAGTGTATGCTCTTTCATAGCGATCTGTGCCTGTTCCTTAGTCAGGTTTGTTGCAATCAGAGCCTGCTGCATATACTCATCATTCCAGGAAATCAGGGCGTAGCAGGCATCATTCGAATACATAACCATACGTTTCATAGCCTCATAATATCCTTTTATTCCCATGGCCTGCAAAGCCGCAGGAGCATTAGCAAAAACATTATCATTTCGGTTAATCCATTTTTCGATATTGGATACCGTATAATAAGGATCGCCAAGCTTAGTAATCAGTTCTTTTTCCTTATCCGTAATCTTTACCATATTTTCTCCTTTTGCACATTGACCTAATCTTGTGTCATTTTTTCGAATCTCATCTTCTGCCTGATATCAGGGTATTTCTGATGATCCACCTCTGACATAAACATGGGAAGCGGTCTGGCCCACACAAGACTTGGGTCATCGAAATTCTTGTAGATGACAAGTGGTTCTTCAGTTTCGCTGTGCACGGCAATCGCTGTTACTATATAAACATCGCCTTTGAAGTGACGGTAACGACATCCAATCATCTCCTCACGTGTTTTTTGCAATTCTTTCTGTACTTCGATTCTGCTCATTATTTTTCTTCCTTTCTTATTATTTCGGCAATTTTCCCACATATGATGTCACAACCGTCCCGCAATAAGGTGGTTATTCCCATGTGATGTCGTAATATTCACCAAGGTCAGTTTCTTTGAAAGCATCCTTTTTGAAAACGATCTTTCGGGTTGGGTCTGCAACGTCATAGAGTACCAGCTCGATGTTCTTCACAGCCTGCCCTTCAACGTAAGCTTCTTCGTCTCCCTGCAGAAATAAATCAGTGACAATAGCACCCTCAAGGTCTTCCATTGTTGCTCCGTCCGGAAAATCTTCGTCTTCCAATTCGCCTTCCGTACATTCGATGACGACCGTATGATCGATGATATCAATCGCACGAGTGTCAAAATCAAAGGTATATTCCTTTCCGTCTTTTGTAAGGATGATCTTCCCGACATAAATAGACTCTTTTGCCGGCGTTTGCGTAAGGGTGATTGAAATCACTGCCCTCAATACAACGTCAGTTAGTAACATAATGTTTTCTCCCTTCTCGCTGTTCATAATTTGAGAACATTCCCCGCGGCTTTTAAAACCGCATCGTCTACCGGATATTCCGTTCCATCATCATCCAAAAAGCAGAGTTTCGTGACCGTTAAGGTATCATCTGAGTCTGCGTTTGCCGGTGCCGGCCAATAATCGATGTAAAATTCGCGGATCTCCGTCGCTTTCGCCATCACTTCCGGCGTCAGATCATCCCGGCAGATTCCAAGTGCTATCCAATCTTCCTCGTAACAATCATCGAGTTCGTTTTCTGCGCTGACAGAAAAGATTGTTTTCTCTCCATGGATGACAGTCATAGTTCCATCCTCATTGACGGATGCTGAATAACTGCACCAGTCGAACGGAACGCAAACGGTCTTTCCATGAATTGGCACATCCATTGCAAATCCACCTGGCGTAAAACTACTGTCTTTCATATCGGAAAATTCCTCCAGGCTCTTATTGCAAAGCCGACCAGATAATGTATACTGCATTCTGATTCCCATAATATGTATTCCTCCTTAACATATCCTTTCGATATTTTCGTAGATGACGGTATCCTTATCCGTCAACTGCATATTTCTGTGGTGGTGGCCAAAAAACCATTTTTTATATGCGGTTTCCTGTTTCACCTTTTCCAGGTATTGATTTAACGGATCAATCGTCAGCGTACCTCCGCCGAAAATCGCAACGTCTGATGCGGGGCCATCATGGGAAAAGATAAAATCCACCTGTTTTCCATGTTTTCTCAGGTTCTGCAGGCCGCGCTGCATTTCGTCCTCCGTAGGCATTTCCGCACGCCACCAGTTGACTCCTTCAATGCGAGTAGACGCTCCATAACGATCTAACAGCTGTAATTTTGTCTGGAGTAACGGATCGTCCGGCTGCAAAATCGCAAAAGTGTAATCTTTTTCCAGTGCGCTTTTGTCCGCAATGCCGTTGACGTCATGTGACCTCGCTCCACCGAAGATATACGCAGCCTTTCCGTTTAAATCAAAGATTTCCCCGCGCATCAGGTGAATAACGTTTTCCCGCACCTTGTGAACGCGGCCTCCGTTCCATTCTTCTTCCGGAAGGGTGTTAAGGCGCGTGAAATCTTCATGGTTTCCATCCACGACCAGTGTGGTATACGATTTTTCTGCTAACCAGTCAAGCCACCATTTTTCCCGTTTGCTTTCTTCCTTATCCCAAAGCAGTCCGAAATCCCCGCAGATGACCATATAGTCATTGCGGGTCATTTCTTTCTGTTCTGGGAAATTTTCCATGCTGAACCGTCCAGGATCGGCATGCATGTCTCCTGTTACAAAGATCATGTACGCTCCTTTCCAATAAAACCATCCCGTATTACCGAAGCAATTCCGGATAGAAATCATAGAGATAATCTCCAAAATCTCCATCTTCCTCTAAGCCTGTTCGTGCTATCCATTCCCGTTTCCATTCCTGGCCTTTTGCCGTTTTCAGAAATGCCTCATACTTCGGTTTCAAGTTTTCACGTTCCATGTTCACATTCATCTTTTTTTTCTCCTTTCTGAATACCATCAGTTTCTACGGATCTTCCTGCCGCATTTTGGGCAGAAACAGATTGTTGGATCGAATCCATCTAATCCAAAATCATACCCGCAACAAGTTGTGATACCATCCTCCATAGAGGTCTCTGCGTCTTCGTCCACCGGATGAACACCGCAATCCCAGGTTTCGCCGATTGCAGTCTGTTCATGGGATTTAATCCGCATGACGTACCAGGTAGTTTCCTTCGGATTATGTGGTTCAGCCGCATCACGTAAGTAAGAATCCAGGATGGTAGCGCAATGCCCGGCATCACTTGACTCTCCATCACGAATGTGTTTACGAACCAGGTGAGCACCTTTTAGTCCCCATAATATAAGGGACTCCGATTTTTTTCCTGTACCACAAATGTTGGTTTATCATTCCATCCTCGTTCTTTTACGTCCCGAGTCCATATAGCAACCAGATCTCCGACCTTCAGATTATTCCCATTGCTATCATAAAGATCGGTTGGATCTCCGCAGGTTCCCATGTACGCATTTCCGCTTCGTAAGATTTTTTTCATGATTTTTCTCCTTTTTTTGCGAAGCCGCAGGCAAAATGCCCGCGGTCATTATACTTAATAATCCATCTGTGTCTGAAAATCTGTTCCTAACATATCCCCGGCGGTTTTTACCGCAAGTTTGGATAAATCCAGGAATCGAATCTCTTTGTTGGTGATGATCGTTGCAATTCCGGCCACATAATTCAGTTTTTCATGTCCGGCTTCCTGCAGGATCATTGCTTCCCCGTTAGGGAGAATCTGCTGGAGTTCCTTGTAAAACGTATCCATGCCGTTGGAATCTTCCGCAAGGTCTTCTTTATCGCGGCAGATGCGGATTTCATAGCCAGAATCTTTTTCTGTGGCTTCCACGATGTATAATTCTTCTCTCTCTGCTTCATCCGGGTCCGCAATCTGCGTCCATACGCCGCTGCCCCATTCCGTTTCCTCGTAAAATTTCACGGGTCGATCATGTGTCGGTTCGTTCATCCATTCCGCAACTGTCTGGGCGCTGCAGTATGACATGGAACCGGTTCCTCCGAATCCATGCATGCCGTTTGAATTTTCGTCATCGAAAATTTCAAGGTCTTCCCCTGCTAATTTGTTGATTAACTTCTGATATTTTTCTTCATCCGTAACCCGGAAATAATTGGTTCGATAAGTACAGATGTAATCTGCCATAGTGTGCTCTCCTTTCTCATCGCTGATTTTTGCTTCTTACGCGGTTTTTGAAATGCCTCCGTTGCAAGGTCTGTATGCGCCGGAACCAAACTCTGAAAACATAGGCTCCGTGAGGTTGAATGCATAGATACTTGCAATTTCATCCTTACTGTCTTCAAGCGTATCTTCAAAACAGTCAGGATCGGATGAAATATACAGGCAATCCAAAATATCTCCATAAGATGCATGATAAAAATATGCATGATACACGAGGATTCCGTACTCTTCTTCCAGCTTTTTGATCCGCTCCTCCCATTCCGGATGATTGGACATCCAGTACAGAATGCCGTCAAACACTTTCGTGGTTCGCTCTGAATAATAAAGCTTTCCTGTATCCGCGAATTCTTTCTGCACATTTTCCAGAAGTCCGAAATTTTTCAGACACTGGCAGGCAATTTCTTTCTGCTGCTGCTTGGTTCTTTCAACGTCATTTCCGTTTGTTTTGTTTAATTCTCCCATCGTTTCTCTCCTTTTTGTGTATTGAAATTATTCCTGACGATTGCCGTCCCGATCCTCAAAATAATAAGAATCGATCCAGCCATTATCAAATGGCTCTTTGACACTGATTTCCGGGTCGTCGTCCACCTTCCATCCATTAGACACCATATCGATCGCTTTCAGATCTGCATCCCTCTGTGTGGCTGCTTCGGATTCCGGGATCCAAACTTTGGCATAAGTGGTCTGTCTGATGCATACCAGATAGCCAGGTTCTTTGTGCGCAACTTCCTCCGCTTTTTTAATCGCTCTTGAAAGAACGGTCGCGTTGGAATTGATTGAAATGCCAAAATCTGAGATGACGTAACGTCCCGTATAACCCATCTCATCCAGGATCTTAGGAAGAGCCACCTTACCTTCTGCTGACATATCGGTTAATTGATAATTTAACATTCTCATAAGAGGGCACCTTCTTTCTCTGTGCTGGCATCCAAAACCTCAACGAAGTCTTTTCCAAGACTGAGTCCAAGTATGGTATCCGCGTTATAATGATCCGTGACGCCCCATCCGTTGTAATAGTCTCCGTCTTCATCAACACCAACGCCAAAGTTTAAGTCCGAAAGAATCACTTCTTCACTAGGAAGATTTGTCTCTTCCGCAGTATCCTTTCCGGCATCCAGAATCTCTTTGCGTTTTGCTACACATTCAGCAATAAAGGCAGCGACAATCTCTTTGCCTGTTTCCGTAAGTACATACGTTCCATCCTGTGTTTCCATAATCTTTTCCTTTCTCTTATGCCTTATCAACTGTTTCAGGGAAATTATGGTATTGGATAGTTGTAAAAAAAAAGACCCACTGCACTTGACAATGGGTCTGATTGAAAATAAAAATGTTAAAAATTATAACGAAAAAAGTCCGTCCAGTTTTCAGGATGAGCCTTTGCCGTTTGGTTAGATGAAGTCATAGCGGAAGCGCTGCATCCGGCAGCCTCCCTGCACGCTGATATACGACGCACGCCAGCCAAGATCTTCCATCTGTTTGAATTTGTCCTTATTCCCTTTTACCGGCAGGGCGATTTCCGTATAAATAACGTGACGCTTTCCGGTTACCGGGTCAGCATCCGGATCTTGCCCAAATACGCCAAGTTTAGTTCCCGGGAAAACCTGGTGCAGTTCCCGCTCTGCCTGGATCAGCTCCGCTGCATTGGTATACTGTTCGTACTGGTCACTTGGCTGATACGGTTTTGCCGGAAGCATAGCCTTTTCCTGTTCGGCCATTTTCTTCTTCTTAAGCGCTTCTTTCCTTTCTGTCTCCAGACGCTCAATTTCCGCCCCATATCCATGTGCAGTCAGCCAGTCGTAATACGTTTTCTTCCATCCGGATTTTGAAAACCCGATACATAAACTGTACCCATTAAAGTGCCCGGTAAGAGGACACTCCAGCTCGCCAACCATGTCAACTGCATCCAAAAGCGTATTCCCGTTGTAGTTTCTTGCTCCAAATCCCTGGAAGATCTTAGGCAACGGCTCCTCAAGGAATGCTTCCATGGTACGCCAGTCACGTGGATCTAACTGGTAGAAAACGGAACACTTGGCGCCATTGCAGTCATCCAGGATATCATATGAATGCCGGCCGTAATGGTACTTAAGATTCTGGTTATAAATGCGTTCCTGTCTGCGGTACCCCCAGTCTTCCTGCTTAATGGCATCGAAACAGATCGTATCCTCGCCCCAATCTATCTCCGGATGCGAGCTCTGATATGTTTTTTCGCAGATCAGATCGATGAATCGGTCTTTTTTGTTTTTCGCTTTTTTATTCCAATACTCCCAGGCATGGCTGGCACCAAACTCCTGCAGCTCTTTTTGCATCTGCTGCTTGATATATTCAGCCAGCTGTTTGCGGATTTCATAGTATACCTGCTTATCCATCCGGTATTGGATCCCGATGAATTCCTCCGCGTAAGCATCTTCCTGCATACGGCTGCATGAGGCCAGTGCAGTTGAAAGATCCGGGTTAAATCCGGCGCCATACAGCGCTACCCATGGCACTTCGTGCGTGTTGCATCCAAATTCCCGGTTATAGCCCTCATCCGTCATGATCTTATCTGTCTCCAGGGTGCAGGTATACTGACGGTTCCTGATGACAATTTCATTTTTCTCAATCACGGCCAGTTCCGTTTCCGCCATGCCTTTATGTTCCAGATAAAAGTTCTGTTCCATAAGCGTATTCAAAAATAGCGGTTCTGCTTCAAAACGCAATCCCTCGTACTTATTTTTCAGGATGATCATTGCTACCAGGAGTGGCTGATATACTTCCACACCGAGTTTGATGAAATCCAGTTTTTCCTGGTCGATGATATAGGTACCTGCATATCCTTTATAGTCGTAATTTTCAAAATGGAAAATATAATCATAAGGAAACAGTTTATCCATGTGTCTATCCGTCCAGCGTCCGTTCCGCAAATTGCCGTGCTGTCCGATATACACCTCATCCACACGATCATGAAACGCTATCAGGTTTCCGTTATTCTTTAACAGGAATGCGAAATATCCCCCTGCGCTCTGATGATTGGATATATAACACAGATAGATCGCATCCGGTTCATTGGAAACATAGAGGATGCAGTCTGACATACGTTCAAAGACCAGAATCCTGGTATGGAACTTCTTCACTTCGCTAACCGGCATTCCGCTGTTCTGATAGCAGTCAATCCTCATCTTTTTGATATCCTGGATGACCTGCATCGTGGATTTTAAAAAGTGTTTACGCTCCTCTTCCATGTCCCTGTCGCCGATCATGGCGATGCCCATGGAGTTTTTCAGCGTTTCATTCATGCTGTTTAAATAATGATCCTCCTGCTCTAAGACTTCCGGATCGTTTAACCGCCGCCACATGGTAGCATATCCCTCCATCTCCTGTGTAACCTCCGGATTTGTCAGCCATCCATACAGGGAAATGTTCGTATTCTGCGCAACTTCCATGACCGCATCCCTCGCCCGCATTGCAGATAAAGCTCCGGACGGGTCGTAGCCGGAAAGCAGCGTCTCGATATCCTTGCCGGCGCCATGAAACACATAATTGGCGGATGCCAGATTGAAGCGTGTCTGCTCCGGATCGTATTGCGCAAACTTTGCGAATTCATCCAATACTTCTTTAATCGTCATATGTTATTTTTAGTAGCAGACTGTATCGTATGTATGAAAGTATTGTAAAATAAACATTTATCACTTCCTTTACATGAAATACTGTCTATTACGTTCTCCTTTCCTAAAATTATTCTTCATCCAATTTCTCTGGCAAAATCTAAGGAAACTAAATGCGAATAATACCACGTTTTTTTACCGAAAGTTCTTTCGTGCCCTGTATCCTTCGCAAAGCCTCCTCTTTCATGGCTTCTAAATGTTCCTCCGCTATCTTTAAGCGTTTTTGATTGATCTTCCAGTAATCAGTCTCATCCGTCTAGTTATGCGGCTCAAGAACTCCCTGATCCCTAAAGCTGTAATACTTCCTAGAGATCCAACACTAATCAGATTCGCGTTAATGGGGCGACATTTTGTTGTCAGATTAATCAGATAGAGATGTTCTCTGTCCAAATCTTCCATCTTCTCCTGCATCAATTCTACCACACGTTCCGGGGAATCAATAGGAAAATCCGAATCTTTCGTGTGAGTGATTTTCCGTTATGCGGAAAGGTTGTGGTATGCAGCCGGATCATTCAATCTAGTTGCCGCAATGATCACTTCCGCAAAAAGCATACAGTTCACATAAGCGTCTATCTTATGCTTATAGTCATCGAACATACCCATGAAACTGTATGCCCCATAGCTGACCCCTTTTCTGGCTCGGCTTTGGCAGCTCAGCTCTACGGAATACTCTGTCTCCTCAAATTCGAAGCAAACGTTGTTATCCATCGCGTTCAGCTCCTGAATCGCTTTTGCAATCCTCTTTTTGACATCACTCTTTGTCATATCTTATTTTTTCCTCCTTATATCTCTTCCTGACAGTATCCCGGAATGCTGCATCCGCCTGCACCATTACCCCACGGGCAATCCATGCATCTGTCATTTTCGCGTTCCTCCTGCATTTTCTGTTTGTATTTCAGTTCGCGCTGATACGCCCATTCTTTCTGACGCTCAGCCTCATCAGCAAACCTGCTGATATCATTCTGAAGCATCTGTGAAAAGAACGGGTGTCTCTTTGCCAGGGTTTTCAGATGATCTGCAACACCCTCTGGCTCACCGCAATGTTCACAGAGATTTTCCAGATATCTTTCTCTGTTAACTATATATCTCATCAGTTCTTTCATTTCTTTCATCTTTTTTCTCCTTTTCCCGCATCTGCAGGATTTTCTGAAACTCTTCCCATATGTTACAGAGAACACAAGAAAGACCGTATTTTCTAATCAGTTTCACAAACTCACTGTTTTCCTGAACGCCTAGCCGGTTTGCAAGTGCTTTTGTATTATCCGTAAAGGGACAACGTTTAAAGTCTGCAGCCAGAAGCTTTAGGGGACCGATTTTTGGCTTGAAAAATTGTGGATTCACGACATGGTAATCTACACGGTAAACTTTTGTCGGTTCCGTAAGCAGCCAGGATTCATGAGACCATTCTGCATCCGGCACGTACTGGGTGATTTCTTTGGTTGGAAGTACCTGTTCTGCCTGCATGTAGTAGGCATGAATGACCATAGGCTCTCCGAGCCGTTCCATAATTTGTAGTGTTTCCGGACCGGATGGCATCGCATTGACGCAGTCCAGGAGCCGGTTGGAAACGCAGATTCTCGGGATGGTTCCATCTTCACCAGGAATTCGGTGTTCGGGAATACGCGGAACGAACCGTTCCACGATATCCAGTGATACATGGATGTGTTTTCGTTCCAAAATGCTCCCTCCTCGTTATTTCCCGGTATTCTCCAGGTATTTCTCTACTTTATCGGCAATCTGGTCGCACAGCTTTAAGATACCGCCGGTTCCATCTGGTTCTTCATCATCCCAGACCTCATCGGAACACTGGTTTGCCATATCCGCAAGTTTCTGAAGCTGTTTTCTCATCTCATCTGTGATATACCTGTTTCTTCTCATCGTTTTCTCCTTTAGCAAAGTGCCCCGCTATATGGAGGGGCACTGAACAATTTTAGTTTTCATAAAAAATAAGGTCATCCGCATACGGAAGCGTATGCATCCAGTCCATGAATCCGACGCGCCACTCGTCCAGCTTGTGGCCGGCTCTGGAATGTGCGATGTTCCTCAGGGTTTCATAGCTTAACGTGCAGGTACGCATCTGGTTATAGCTTTCCGGCAGCAGCTGGATTAAGTCATACCAGTACGGTTTATCCTTTGTGGCCATGTAACGCTGTCTTACGGATTCCAGATATTCCACGATCGCGCTTAAATAACGCTCGCTCTCTTCCGTCAGATGATCATGACTGAAATCCGACAGTTCGATTGGTTTTGCGTGGATCTTATGCATGGTGCTGGTGGAATTTGCCGTAGTGGCGACTTTATAGGTGTCATATTCTTTCCACCAGTACAGAGGCGCCGTGATATTCACGGATACGAAGATCTGGCGCATGAATTTACGGTGGTCGCTTCCGGATTTGATCAGGCGTTTCGCCAGATCCATGTCCTTTGGTCCAAACTGGAATGTGCCATCCGGCAGTTCCTTGCTGTCAGAACGATCCCAGCTGTTCATCGGGTTTCTTGCGCCCATCATGGCATTTTTCATGTTCATTACCGTTGTGTTTTCGAATGTAATCATTGTGTGTTCCTCCTCGTTCTTCCCTTACTTTCTCCGGAGAACCTATCTCATCGGTCAGGCTCTTCTGCGCATTCGGGTGGTTGCTCTGCTGCATCCCCGTTGTTGTCGATCGTGACCGTACACAATGTTTCCGGTAACAATGCCGGAGCATATTTTTCCACACATGACCTACACAGCTGTTCCGATCCAAGCATGTAAAGCAAATCTGTATCATCATAACCGCACCGGTCGCACGCCAGACGGGGCATATGTCTTCTGCTGCATGATTCGCCAAGGCACGGATATGCTCCAGTTGCGCAATCGCAGCATTCGTTTCTTTCCACTAACATTTTTATTTCTCCTTTCTCTGATATCTGTTACAGTTTCAGGAAAATTATGGAGTCAGATAAGTGTCTGTTACTTGACAGGAATAAAGACCTGCCAAAAGCAGGTCTTTTGTGATGAGAGTCACGAGAGTGCGACGCTAGTTTTTTTCAATTTTCTTTTTCTTTTTATCGCTCCACAAAGCAAGCAGAAGGAAACCTGACATTCCCATAATGCATAAAGCTGTTGTTTCAACGTTATCATCGCCCATCTTTGGAACATATTTCTTAATTGTGTCGATTGCTTTGTCAATCGGGTTATCCGGGGATACGGTACCACTCTGACCGGAATCCTGCGTCGGAAGTTGTGGATTTTTCTTTTCTGTTCCCGGTCCATTTCCGTTGCCTGAACCTGAGCCGCCCTTATGACCGCCGGAATGGCCACCTGATCCGCCAGAACTATTTAGCTGTGCCCGGAAAATCCAGGTTGTTTTTGCATTCTCCAGCGCATAAATATTATTCAGTTCTTTGGGAACGCTAACGGTATAAGATAACTGCGTTTCATCTCCGTTATTTAATTTTGCAAGCAAAACTTCTTCTTTCATGGTATCTGCAAGTTTCCCATCAAAAATTACAGTGTCTCCATTTTTGATACAGATCTGCAGCTGTTTTAGCAATGTACCTTCCGACGCGTTTTCTGTCCGGAAATACAGGCTGACCTGCTTGGCATAATGATTTGCCAGCTTTACGGTATCCGACACTGTATCGCCCGGCAACAGGTGCCCCCAGTTGGAAAAGAAATTGTCCCCGGTTTTGACCAAGCCTTCTGCACCTCCTTCAAAAGCAATGGAAAATGCCTGGCTCTGATTTGTCTGCCAAACAGTATCTTTTTTCGTAAATGCCTCGATCACAGTTCCAAACCACGGATCGTCTGATTGAAAGTCCGGAGTAAAGTTTGCAGCCTGCACTGCATCCGCACGGATATTGATTTTAAAATCTTTTCCGGCATCTTGGGAATTCCATGTGGGCGGGATCTTAATCTCCCGGATAAATTCTTCAGCCTCTCCTTTTTCAAGCACGTGCGTGCAATACCAGTATTCTCCACGCTGTATCCAATCAGACGGATTCGGGGAAATCATGTTATCCGCAAATGTCAGTTCACCATCTTCCGTATGATAACCGATCTTGACTCTGATCCATACATCATTAGCCTGATTTGTAATCCGCACAATATCTTCCACGGTCGCTCCCGGTGTCACCAGCCGTCCATGGGTTGCTCCGACCTCTTTTCCGGATTCATCTGTCTCAGTCTCGGTCAGCATGATGTTAACCGCACCAAGCTGCACTTCGCTGGTCACCTGCGTTTCATAACTTCCCGCGGCCTGAGCCGGTACCGCAGGCACGGAACTGAATGCAAAAATCATCATGGCGGCTACCGCCAGCTTTTTCTGTTTCCATTTTCTCCTCAATTTTTGGGACCTCCCTTCTAAAAACCTCTTACTCTTCGCCTACTCTCCCGACATAGCCACTTCCCACTCCGGCCGGTGTATAGCGGGACAAGTAAATAAACGGATCTTCCAGTAATAATCTGCTTCCCATGTTCCTTTTTCTTTTGTCATTGCAACAGTCTGCGCTGCCATTGCGGGCATCGCCGAACCAATTGTAAGTGTTGCCGCAAGCATTGCTGCGAAAATCTTGCCTTATTACCATGCCTTCCTCCAAAGTGTTGATGTTATTGCGGTACAATTATGGAAGAAAAACATAGTAAAACAGTGCAAACAAAAAAAACAGACCCGGGGACCGGATCTGTTTGGGAGTACGTTATTTATGCTCAAACCTTTTGTCATATTTCTTATCATCCAAAAGATCTGAATCTGTATAATTATCGAGACATCGTTCATAATGTCCCTCCTGTTTTGTGATGCCTGAATACGTCTCATACGGATTAGGCAAATGATGCTTCTTACAGCATTCGTAACAGATGACAAAGCTGCGTGCCTCGCCCTTGCTTCCGTATGGTTCATGATCGGTGTGATACCTTGCAAAATTCTGAAAAGGTGTCATGGATAACAAAGTCGCCGTCCGATCACAATCTTTCCCGCAAAAATCGCAGATCGCATGGATCATATTATTACACCTCCTCCGATTTGCTGTCTGTTTCTCCGGCAACATGCCAGTCTTCTCCGTCATCCGGAATCTCAACCGGGATGGTACGGAAAACCTGTGTATATGCATTCTCTCCAATTTTCCGTCTGGAGCTGAGTACTACATGTAATACTCTGGCGGTAGGTCCCGGTTCATTTGTGAATCCGAGCAGGTAGTCGCATGATACGTTCAGTGCCCTGGCCAGTGCCGGTAAATCCGCGGAATTTGGCATACGATCTCCGGAAATATATCTGGAAACACTTGCGTCCGTGATATGGGAGGCTTTTGCCAGCTGCCTTGCAGTTTTAAAATCACTTTTCCGCATCGCCTGTTTTAAACGTTCTGCAAATATTTCGTTTCTCATTCTGTTTTCTTCCTTTCCTTTGCAGTCCCGACCGATGTAAAACCTGGCCTGATAAGTGTAGTTACTGCGCCAGCTGATCAAAATTAGTTACGTTACTGACATCCAGGTCTTTGATTGCATCCGGATCCCGGGCACTGCGCCGCGTATCCGCAGTACTTTCAACTCCCTTTTTCTTTAGATCAATCATTTCGATGACATCTTTCTCCTCTTCTTTCTTTTCGCAGGTCACAGTAATCTCGTCGCCGGTACTGAAAAGCATATCGGTATCGTTGAAATATCCTTTGTAAACCCTCCCGGACTCCACTTTGATGTATGTCCAGAGTTCTCCGTCAACCGGAAGGTAATACATTTCTCTTATGACATCATCAAACGAACTTGTGCTCTCCGTGTCGATCATTTCTTTCAGGTTATAACCATTTTTGCTCATATTGTTCTGGTATGAGCGCATGGCCTCATTCAATGTGTCGCCGGTTCCGATGACTGTATAGTGTTTCTCATTGACAAAAGCATATCCCTTTGTGAGCCCGCTCACGTCCTTCAAGATCATGGCATAGACCGGGTCTCCGCTGACATTGATTAGTGACGGGAAGGATGCCTGATAACCGTAGTTCTGTACTGCGCCTTCTGCCGCCGCCATAGCTGAATGCTCATCTGCTCCGGCTGAGCTGTAGAAAGTAAATTCACCGGTACGGCTGTTTACGATAATAAAACCAATGTTGGAATTATCGCTTGCTGCGGATGTAACGCCTGTATAGATACAAATGTCATTGTCAACAGCCAGATAGCCATAATCATCCGTTGTCCTGGTGCATCCTACCTGGGAGAACACGGAATTCCAGTATCCATTCTGCCACATGCCATACGAGTCATACAGCTGTGCGATGTTATCACCGGTATACACGGAATCAATCCACTCAGGCACACTGTCAAGGTCATACCATTTCGTTTCTCCCGTAACGGCGTTCACAACAATCACACCATCTGTTTTCCATACACTGAAACCTCTTTCGTTGTGATATGTCATTAAGGACCACACCGGATTTCCGTCATCGTCCAACTGGAACATACAGTTTCCGAACATTTTAGTCGGGTATTTTGCCCGTGCGTGACGATAAATGTTTTCGCCGAAAGCGCCGCTCATGGAATAACGGATCGGGTTTGGCAGTTTCACGTATTTTGCCGAATTGGTTTCCGGATCCACAATCACGTATCCAGGAATACCATTTTTATGGTTTGAGAACCATTTGAAGATGCCGTCGTATTCCAGAGGAGTTACCTTGACCACTTTTCCGTTATAGAGAATGGTTGAATACTCATTCTGGTTAAGTACATATTGTGATACTACATCGGACAGGTCACCGATTGCACGATTGCCTAAAATAGCGGCTGCATCACTATCCATTAACGGTATTTTCTTTAAGTCCGCGGTTTTTGGAATGTCAGCGTCAAAGTCGCCTTCCTGAACAGTGATGCGGTTTGCGGCAGTCTGGCTTACAAAAAGGACAGAAGACAGAACGTGTCTGGCAGCAAATACTGTAATGATTAGTATGCCTACTACAACCATGCCTTTTTTAACTGCGCTGCTGTGATACATAACATGGCCTATGGCTGTCATGATAAGGTAATAAATAATAAAGATAAGCCATAAGCTGCTGCTTTGCAGGTTCCACGGAATAGAGGCAACATAGCAAAATCCATAGCAGAGCAGCGCCAGGAATGCCGCAATTACCGCAACCTGTACTGCGTGACCATACATTTTTCTTTGTTCTTTCAGTTTTTCTTTCTCTGCGTACATATTTTTTTCTCCTTTTTTCTAAATAGAAAGCGTTGGCCTGGCAGTGAAAAACAGTCTCGACAGGATACTTTTACAGAATCTTGCCGTTGCCGCTGTCACTCCATTGGCTACCATCTGCTGCATTGCGTTTAAACTTCCGTAAAACCGGAAGTGCTTATCCAGGCCCTGTAGTGCCGCTGCTTCCGAAACAGACAGTATCCTGTCCCATTGACCGGAATCATCCCACTTTGGCGGACTTAACAGATATTTTCGCCAGTTTGCAATCGCTACGGATGGTTTGTTACGGTCGAGCCGACGATACATATTGGAATGAACGCTTTTCGTCCAGTATTCTTCCGGCAGATCCCGCCAGTTCCCACCTTCCGGGATCATGGAAATTTTCCGCTTCACCGTTTCGCTGGATACCGTAATATCCTCCGCATTCGGCCATGAATGATCCACGTTCCGTAAAGCATCTCCGACAGTCCTCGCCGGTTTAAAAACCAGTTCAGGGATCATCGGTTCTCCAATGCAGCTTCCGATGATGATCGCCCGCTTTCTTTTCGTGTATCCGCCTACATCGCAGTCTGTGATGAGTTTTGATTCCGTGGTGAAGTCCGGCAACATATGTCGAATCAAGTCAAGATAATACCCTCCCTTATCCGAAAGCAGTGCCGGAACATTCTCAATCAGAAACGCCTTCGCGCCGCTTTCACGGATCAGTCGCAGGTAATGCTTAAACATGTCACCCTCCGGATGATTGTCGCCTCTTGCTGAATCATGCCGGTTTGCGGCACTGAATGGCTGACATGGTGGCCCGCCGATCATCAGATCCGCCTTTGGGAAATCACTTCCATGAAGGCTGCGGATATCACATTCGTGGATATGATCCCCGATGTTGCCGCGGTAAGTGGTTACGGCATCGTGGGCATATTCCGCCGCATAAACGATTTCGAAACACGGATCTTTCGCAAATGCGTAATCCAGCATCCCAGCTCCTGAAAACAGGGAAATAGTCCGGATCACATCCGGAATCTCTTTGTGGACTCTTTCATCCGTCCATGGGTGGATGCGTGGAAGTTTTGACTGAACAAATTCTGCCGCTTCACATCCTGCCGCTTTTGCCAGTTGCGGTGCTACTGCAATTTTCCCGATGACTGTGCAGATCTGGTTCTCTGCTTTTGCGATCATGGAAACCTCGATGTAGCCGTCGCAGAATTCAATTTCCATTCGATCCGCTTTGGCCGTCAGTTCGCGGATTTCTTTGCTGCGCAGATCGATCAGCGACTTCATCTGCAGCCCGACCTTCTTTTTGGAAACCGTATTGCCTCCGTCTGTGGACGGAAGAATGACAACCCTGCCTTCATCCGGATAAACTGCATATCGGTAATGTGTGCCCGGTATGAAATCTGTTTCCTGGCTGACAAAAGAAAATGTCAGCCCTCTCCGGCTTCCTTTAATTTTTTGTACCTTGTTTTCCATCTGTAATACATGTCTCTCCTTTCTCTCCAATACCTTATAAATAGATTCAGGAAAATTATGGTTTGGGATGAAGTCGAGAAATGACTCGTAGATCGGTTTTCTTTTGGTGCACTGTCCGCCACTTAGGCTTACGCCTTGAAATGTGGGATTCGGCTCCGAAGAACTTCTGTTTTCCCGCCTACGAGGATTAAAATTTGTTTGCGATATCCGTTTACCAGCCAAACAGGTTGCGGGAAATGCCAAATGCAAGCAGGACGGCAATGCATCCGTAAGCACACAGATTTTCATGCGGTATGTGCCACTGCTTTCCGGTCAGAATGAACACTGCAGATATGATAAAAACATATAGAATCAAGAATGGCAGCATAAAAAACAGAACCGGATTATACTGCACTGCTTCCTGTAACTGACCGGATAACAGCGCAATGCACATGCGGGTCATGCCACAGCCAGGACATTGGAAACCTGTAAATACGCGAAAAAGGCATGGAATCCTGATTGGCGTGAGACGGACCAATAGATTATACAGGACTGCGGCAGTAAGCCATGGCGCTGCAGCTAATGTTGTTTTGTATAAACGTTGTCTGATCATAAATTGAAAAATCCCGGCATTTCTGCCGGGAAATCCTTTCTTTACATTGTATCATTGTTATCTTCCTGTTTCGGCATTTCCGTAACCGTTTCCTCAACAGATGCGCCCAGCGTATTAAGGTCGTTCTGCAGAATTGCAATGGCAACCAGTCCAAGTCCAAAGATGCTTAACAGCAGGTATACGAGGCTGCGGTTAGATGCCGGAACTCCGTTCTTTGCTTTAATTGCATCCATGGTCTCTCCTGCTCGGAAAATCCAGAACAACCAGTAAATGCTGCATGTGATAAGGCTCAGCAGGAATACAGTTCCTCCGCTTTTTGCCTTTTCATCCCCGGAAGCTTTTTTCAGGTCATTTACCAGACAGATCTCCCAATAAATAGCATAAAGCCCGCAGGTCAGAAACGAAAGCAGGATTGCGACTGCAATATTTCGTTTTTTGCTTTCAATCATAATAATCCCCTTTTCTGCACAAACCGTATATAGACTGATCCTGGCCGAACAAAACAGCGGTATCAATGATATCGCTGTTTTGACTGCTGGTTATCAGAATATTATTGGCATCATCTGATTATGCGCGGTTGTTTCCTTCAAGATCCTTTGCGTTGTTGTCATTTGCTTCCGGTACGGTCTGGCCATTGTTCTGCTTGCCGTAGATATCATAAATCTTCTGCAGATTCTCCTTGGTCAGGGTATCGGTCAGGTCGGTATCCTCGCCCTCCAGCACCTCGGCTGCCTGGATCGCATAAGCAGTAACCTTGATATTCTCGGTATCGGTATCAATCTGTCCCTCGATGATGTTCTGCAGCTGGATGCTGTCAAACAGCGCCGTGGTCTTGGCATCCTTTGCCAGTTTCTCCTTGTAAGCATAAACATGTACATTTGTATCAGCACCGGTATTATCACCCGTAAGTTCTACCCAGTTCTTTCCAGCGGTACTGCCGTCAGTTGCCGGATCGATGTCGGTATTCAGCATGGTAAAGAGCTCGGTCACCGCAGTGGTCTTTCTTGTACCGTCCTTTTCCGCCACAATTACGTCCTTCTTCGGCATCTCAACCTTTAAGAATACGATTGCATCGTTGACACCGGTATTCTCCACCTGCGGGTCCTTTGCCACGATCTGGTTCGGTACCAGGTCCTTCTTCTGAGTTTCCGTCAGTTTCGCATACTCCGGCTCCTCCAGATCAATCTTTACCTGACCAATGGTAAAGGTGTTGGTTGCGGTCTCGCTGTCAGTTAAATACGCCATGGTTCCTCCGATGGCCATTACTCCCATCATGGCGCAGGCTGCTGCTGCCATGACCATCTGCTTCTTTGATTTTCTCATATGAAAAATCTCCTTTCATTTTTTTCTTGCAGGACAATTATGGGCAGAAATACTTCATAAATCGCAAAAAGTTGAATCTGTTGCTTCGGTTTCCCGGATCATTCCAGGACCATATTCCTGTTCCGGCATCTCAATGGGTGAATCCGGCACGTTTTTGGTGTATCCTTCCGTTTCTGTCACTGTTTCAGCCACTGTTTCAGCCTCAGACGGGGTACTGATAGGGCTGTCCACGGCCTTTGCTGTCCCATTCGGCACTTCCACGGAATTCTCCGTTACTTCCGGTGCCATCTCCGTCGCGCTCTCTAGCGGTTCAGACACGTCTGCGGATATCACTTCGGGTTCAGCTTCCGACGGCGTTGCAACATTCTGCTCTTCAACTTCAGTTTCTTCTTTTGTTTCCGTATCGCTCACATCCTGCTCATGGGTTGTCAGATATTCCTGCCAATCCGTGCTTCTGCCCTGGATTCCACAGGTAAGGACTGAACCTGTGAAAATATTTCCGTGCCATTCCACACCATGTCCGTAAGACCGGACCGTATCCATGGTCATATACCCGTACAGGAGATCTAATGCCATTTCCGGTTCACTGAACCGATACCGTCCGGTTGTTCCTTTACGGACGCGTCCGACCATCTGGTCTGCCAGTGCTGTATTGCGGATATCATAAATCTTACAGATCATTTCCGCATCCGTCATGTCTGGTGAAAGGCTGCGGATGAAAAGATCCGGCTGGTTTCCACAGTTGACATTGACAGAGAATAACGCTGCGCTGACCGCAACGCTGCGGTTGTCCAGATCATATCCTGCTGCATTTAAGCGGCTGCTGAAAGCGTCCCAGTACCGTTCTCTCATAAATTCCAACTGATCCGTTACGGTACCCTCATAGGAACGGTCCATGGCTGTGCGGAATGCTTCCGCGAGCCCCACATTTCCGATAAGTACGGCGTCACCATCTCCATAACCGATAAATGGGGCAAGCTCCGCCCAGAGTTCCGGATGCTTTCCATACGCCCATCGGATAAAATCCGTCAGATCATAGCGGTAATCCAGCTGGCACATTCCATATGCCCGGCCGCGGTCTCCCATGATGATCTGTCCGCCGGACGTTTCCCCGGCGATAGACAGCATATAAAACTCCACCGGTTTCCTGGCAATACTTAACCCACTGATGGTTCCCGGCGCTCCGGATGGATCCCCGTGATAGGTAAAGGATGGGAAAACCACAGATGGGTCATACAGATATCCATCCTGATCCGCCAGTCTGCCATCCGGCGTTTTTACATTGACTGCAAGTCTTCCGTCCTCATAAAAATAAAAATCATTTCCGTCAAGCTTCTGATATCCGGTTAACATGCCGTTTTCTGTCATGTAATACCAGACGTCCTGTTCATAAATCCATCCATCTGCCAGTTTCCCGCTTGGCGAAAAGAAATACCAGACTCCATCTATTTTCTTCCACCCGGCTGTTATCCTTCCGCCCGCCCCGGCATAGTACCAGTGATCCTCTTCATGAATCCATGCATTTCTGACAGTCTCCCCATCTTTCCGATAATACAGGGATTCTCTTCTATCCGTATAAAAACCATCCGGATGTGTTTCTTTTTCAGCATCCGATGGTGTTGCATCGGAAAATGTCGCGTTTGACGGAGTGGCTTCCGGTATGATCTCCATATCCTGTCTTCCTGCCTGATCGGGTACGTTCTGGACCATGGCTGCGAATGCGCTCTCAGCTGGCGGGGCAAACGGAAGCATAGTTCCCATCAGACATATGGCTGTAACAGCCCTTCGTCCAAGGCGGACACCGCTAAAAATTCCGTGGTTTCTCGAATATAACGGTTGCTGCATTTTCTTTTTCTGCATCTTTTTTTTTCTTCCTTTCTTCTGGTTTAACGGGGAAATTATGGATCAAAAATACAGATTTTTGGTTCTGCATGTAAAATACTGTGAAATGTTCCTGGGCAAACTGTGTGGTATACCGCATTGCCATTACAGTGACTCTTATCGTTCTACTCGTGTTTCCATAATTTTCTCAAAGAATTTATGAGGCATTGAGAAATCATTCCGCATGCTTGAAATGGAGGAAAATATAATGAAAAACCATATGTTCACGTGCTGTTGTCGGTTATTGGAATATTTAAGGAAACATGATGAAGAGTCTTATCTGCATAGCGTCCGTGTTGCGGATATTGCTGGCAGGATTGCCGAAGGATACGGTCTGGATGCATCCGCGATGCCGGATTTGCGTGTGACCGGACTTTTACACGATATTGGAAAGCTTGGGGTACCGTCAGAGATTCTTCAGAAACCTGGAAGACTGACTGATGTGGAATATATGACGGTGAAACGTCATACCACGCTCGGTTATGTCATTCTTCAGAAGTTCGACTTTCCAGAACATATCTGCGAGGTTGCACTAAACCATCATGAAAGACCCGACGGAACCGGATATGCGAAAAAAACAGATCTTTCTGTCTTTTCATGCATTATCTGTGCGGCAGACTGCATGGATGTCATGATGCATGGCAGATCTTACGCGGCAGCAAAAAGCACCAGTGAAATACGCGCTGACTTTCTGGCAAACAGCGCCAGGCAGTTTGACCCGGCGGTTGCGGACGCGTGCATTCGTATTTTGGTTCGGGGATGATAAGGAGCAGCTTTAGCTGCTTCTTTTTTTTGCACATTTGTTTCTTTCCTTTTATTTCGCAAACATACTCCTCTCCCTCTTTTCTGCGCGTTTTTCCTTTTATATCGCAAGCAAGAGTGTTTCGAAGCGGGAAGCATTCCTTTTATTTTCTAAACACCTGGTGGTATGGGGAGAAAAAAATCCTGCGGTGGTTGGCCGCAGGATTCGTGGAAGCACCCTGATTAGTTTGTTGGTTTGAAGGTACCATATTTACTCCAAGTACCGGTTCGTTTTGTAAATTCTGGATGAGATGAGCAGTCTCCGAACATATCTCCAAAGGAAGTCACATTTATGGAAAATTTTCCTTTTTATTCGGATTGGCTTTTATATATCAAAAATGTTACGTTTCCCTTATCCGCGGCATTTAAAAATCAGTGTTTTTCAGGTAAATTTGTTACAATCTATACATAACGATACATTGCACGTGCAAGCTAAAAATCAATCACAAAAGAAGAAGGGGGTTCCATTTATGAAGTTATTCGATACTGGTTTTAATCTGGAAAACGACGCAGTACAAAAACACATCTTTGCGGTCACAACCATGCCTCAAAAACTCCGTGATACCCTAAAAGTTGTCGAAGTGATGTTTGAGACAGACCCGCGTTTCAGCCACCTTGCTGATGAAGCAGATGCGTTACTAGATTTGTGTGGAGTATGTATCCGGGATACTGCTGCCGAGTTGTCCCAGGAGCTCAATGTCTCTGTATCTGTACTGAAACGCTGCAATGATTTTTACAATATCCATGATGCTGTGACTGTTGCCGCTTCCATTCAGGACAAAATTTCACAGTGGGAATTAGTCTTTGCTATGGCTGTGCAGGAAAGTATCTCAAGTACACCGGATACAGCCATGGGTATTTATGACCGCATCCGAGATGATATCCTAAGTGGCTTGCCGACGCTTACGGTTTACGAGGCAGCCGATGTGCTTCGCGAATTTGATCTGGACATGATTGCCTGGATGGAATTATATTTTCCGGAAATCTATGACGCGGATGATTGGGGAAAAGAGAACTCTGAATTTTATCTTTTTTATAGAATGATGACCGGTCTTGAAAAACTGGCCGAAGCATTAGAACAGCTTTAATTAATCCGGGCGCAGGCATTATGCCTGTGCCCCTTTATGAACAACATTTATAAACAAGCGTGCTAACACCCGTGACTTTAGTCATGGGTGATTGACATTGCTTAACTTGTGATTAAAATTCTTCCATACCAGGCTTCTCCGAAGAGATGGAACACGTGATTTTTGTATTCCAAATGATGCCACCAGTGAAGTCGTCTCTCATGACTAAAGTCACGAGCTTCCGGTATCCGGTTGGATTCCGTTCCTGAAAACCCTGCCATGAAAGTGTCCCGGTAGCCGGATTTCCTGTCCGGTTGGAGCCTTAGGACTCCCGGGCTGCCCTTCCTCCATACAGGCTGAACTTAGTTGTCTTCCGGCGTTACGCCGCAAGCACCGCATTCAGCTTAATGATTCATAATGTATTCCGCTTTTGTTTTTAGAGGGATATGATGCCGTCTTCGGCAATGCCGAGATTGCGAAAGTACTCTGTGATTTCTGCGCAACGATCCAGAATGCCTGCATATTTTTCATGATCAGCATCGTCCGCCAGCATATTCACGGTGCTTGCGGCGTCATACAACATTTGGAACGCACATTCCAATTTCGTATCATGACACCGCTGAATTTGCTGTTCCGCGTTCTTCGTCTGTTTCTGCGGAATGCCTTCGTCCACGCCGATCATCTTCTCAATGATTTTTTTTGCCTGGTTCCAGGTCATGCGCGGTATACGGCTCATTAAGTTTTCCAGGCAGCCGGAATCCAGTTCAAACTGGCATTCTGCAAGAATAGCATCCGCTTCATCCGGCCCATACTGTTTCGTCAGTTCTTCCATGGAATCATAGCCATAGCAGTCCAGCACAAATTTTGTATCCACTTCAGCGACATACACAAAATCATGCGCTACGGCATAAATTTTCGGATCACGTTCCGAAACTTTTGTGACATCCTCCACTGCCTGAATCTGATACAATTCGAAGACTTTGCTCTGACCCGTTTCCAGCTCTTTTGCTTCCCTGCGGTACTGCACGGAATCATCGTCCGTTTTAATCCATTCTTTATTCATTTTTGAAGATCTCCTTTCTCCCGTCCGGCGCTGTAATTTCCACGGTAGTTTTCTGTATGAACCAGCATTTTTCTGCAGCCCACACCATCTGAATGGTGGTGTTTTCATTGCCGGTTACCGTATAGCACCGCCCGTTCGCAAGATTTTTTATGATAAATGTTCTGTTCTTCATTTATGTAGAGCGGTTGATCCCATGATATTCCCACAGGAACGCCGCCGCCTCCTTCCTATTTGTCATACTGACTTTTCAGCCATTTGATCTTGCAAGCAACACATGGTGCATAATTGCCGTCACCCCGATAACCACACTTCTCAGAATCCGGGCATTCGATATACCCCTCAACAGACTCTGCGATTTCGTCATCGCTGATGCATCTTAAGGCATCCGCCAGCATTTCCGCATTGGTCTGTTTGGGTTCTGCGTTCTTTCCGAGGACTCCCCACTTTTCCAGAGTATCCTTTAACGCATCGGAAAGATAGGTATAATCATCACCCTGAATATGGACAGTGTTTGGAGTATCATCTGATGAATCCTGATTTTTCTTAGAAATATAGTCTTCCATGATATCGATGATCCGCCCAATGAATTCTTCCGGACATTTGTTGACCTTATCGTATTTTCCCATTTTTTCTCCTTTGCTGTTTTAATATCCGCGTTCCATTAATGATTCTTCCGAGTCATCCGTGGCTGCAATTTCTACATAGTTGATGCTGTCCTCCGTCGTTCCAAACTCCTTACAAAGAGATGAAAACAGTTCTTCCAGCTCTTTCCTGCCATCCTCGGTATTCAGAGACTGAGAAACATTTAACTGGGTTTCCTGTTTTTTTCCGTCCTGATCGGTGTATCCGATGTTGACGGCGGAATACTGCCGGATGTCCTGTCCCACGATAGCTTTGTCCAATAACGGTCTAATTCTCATATTTTGCCTCCTTAATTTTCCAGCAGAACAGGTTCTGCTTTGTAATTTTCGCTGATTGCCGGTCCATACAGAGATTCACGAATTTTCCTTTTTTCCCGGTGTCGGATGTTACTGATTGCCTTTTCCGGAGAAGATGCATAAGTATAACGCGTCTCAAGCGGAATTCTGGTCACATCCCCGCCGCAGTAATGCAGTACTCTCTCACCCGTGACGCGGTATTTCTTCTTTTCCATGTTGTTCCTCCTTTTTCTCATGTGTCTTTTACAGTTTCAGAAAAATTATGGAAGCGGATGTGTCTGCGGATAAGGGAAGAATTCTCTATGTATTTTGCGGATAAGTGATTTCGTAAAACTGTGCGATTTTTGATATCCGCAGAGATGATGTTGCAGGATTTTTGTTCCATAATTATAATGAAAGAAATGATTGATTTTGAAAAAATGGAGGTCTTTTATGATAAAGAGAAATTTCATGATGGCAGCGTTGATTTTATGTATGGTGGCGAATGCGTCCGTACCAATTTATGCGTCCGAAGGTCCAGGCGTTATGATTCAGGAAAACATGGAAAGTTATATCCAGAGAAGGAACCCGGAACAGTTATCCGCAGAACAGATCATGACAGAGCTGTATGCAAATGTAAATAATCCAATGATTCAGGATGGCGCAAAGACAGAAGCTATGCTCCTGACTGGCGAAAAACCGATTACTACCGATCAGTACGGGATCCGGGTTGGAAAATACGATATTCCTACCTGGCCGAGCGCGGCTTCTCCTTTTGGCGATACCGCTCTCACGCTTTCACTGGTTTATCCGCACAAAGACGGTTCCCAGGAATATGCTCTCTATGCTCCGGTCAGCGTAATTCCGGATACACAGAAAATGCAGGAAAACCGGTCAGCTTTAAATCTGCTTTACAATACAGCATGGGGTTTAAAAGAAGCCACTTCGTCCATGAATGATCACGATAAGGCTATTGCGATTGCAGATTGGCTGCGTGCGAACATCAAATCAAAGGAAAACTCTCCGAAATCTCCTGTCAGTTGCCTGGCACTTGGCTATTCGGACTGCAGCGGATACAGCGGATTATTTGAAATTTTTGGTTCCTTCTGCGGGCTTGATACCAAGCAGGTGGCGGGACGCTTCCGTAATGACGATCATAGTTGGAATATGGTCAATATCAACGGAACCTGGCTGTATCTGGATGTGGGCTGGAATGAAAATCTGATTGACCATGATACGTTATTGGCGCACGGATATCAGATCTCCATGATTTCCGGTGATAAAGCAGATATGCTTACGGCTGAGACCGTTAAACGGATTGATACAACAAATGCAAATTAGCGCACAAAAAAAAGCTCCCGCAAGGGAGCCTTTTTTTGAAAGCACGCAATCATTCTCAGGTCAGCCTGTCGCATCTAATGTCGATACGGGATCTTTGCCTGATTGCATTTCCGGTTCTGGCATACCGCACAAAGTGCGAGAACTCGGAAATAGAAAACTATTTAGTTTTAATGCCCACGATCAAGCACTAGGGCAAGGTGTTATTCGCGGAATACAGGATGTAGTTTCAGTAATCCTGGATCATCTGCGAACTGTTTTGCGGGTGTAGCTTTGAACGGTATCTCGGCTGTGCCCAGGGAAGCATCTGCAGGTTCATATTTTGAGACTGCAGATGCCTCCTTTTTGGAAACTTCCCATGTTGCTACGATGCAATCGTGTTTTGCCCTTTTAATGACACGATTGCTTTTTTTATCTTTCCGTCCTTTTTTGGCATTCATGGCCAACATGGTCACGAGGCTTGCCGCGCTGGCAACAAACACAATAAGCATCAGATCTGCATTGGTGCTGTCGCCAGTCTTCGGCAAGCTTGACGTCGTCACAACTGGTACCGGTGCTGGGTCTTCCTGCCCTGTTGTGTTATATCCAACATAAACAGGAATTGGCTCGATCTCGTCATCCGTATGCATGACTGGCTGTTCCACAACCACTACTGTTTTTGTAGTACGGTCGTGGTCATCGTCGTCATGATCGCGATGACGCTGCGGCTGCGGGGTTACCGGTTTTTCCGGCTGTGTCGGCTGCTCCGGTTCGGTCGGATTGATCGGCTGTTCCGGCTTCTCTTCCGGTTTTTCCGGTTCAGTTGGCTGCTCCGGTTTTTCCTCTGGTTTTTCCGGTTCAGTTGGCTGCTCCGGTTCTTTCTCAGACGGACCAAAGTCAATGATATCATTGTCTTCAGCCACTTTATCGGTACTATCAAAAGTATCATTGGAACCGGCCTCTGCACCGGTATCAACTGCGTCTGTTACTTCCTTGCCAACAGTTCCGTTTTTATCGGAATCGTCTTTGGAATCGGAAGAATCAGATGCCTCTGCATCTTCTGCTTTGCTGACGGATGTGCCAGCATCTGCGGAATTTACAGTCTCGCTGTCTTCTGCTTTTGCATCCGTATTGTCATTTGCGTCTGCGGTATCTTCGCTTACGCTTTCAACTGAAGTGGATGCAGTGTCAACAGTTACATCCGCCATAGCTGAAAAAGCCAGCATTGCGGACATTGCGATTGTTGTTAGTGCCAGAGCGATTCTTTTTTTCATAGTGTATTCTCCTTTTGTGCATAACGCAGACTAGAGCCTGCGCCGTCATTGTGTGTAAGAAAACCAAATAGCATAGAGTTGCGCGCTTTCAATTTCATCTGATGCCTTATAGTCTTCTTGCGAGAATTATGGATTTGGATATGTTTCTATACGGACCCACGCATGAGGCAGGTCAGTCAATTACTCACGACTGAAGTCACGAGCTTGATGATACTTGTCATCCAGTCTCTGATCCAGACCACGCGAGTTTACCACTCCCTATCTGGTCCTAACGTCATCCCTTACGGGATGCTCCCAGAAATGCCGGGGTCCTACCCACGGTTTCGCCGGTACAGGTTCTATGGGCGGCTTCAGGGTACATTGACTTAGCACCCCAACTGTCTTATTTTTGTTTGCGTATCCGGGTATTTAATATCCGGAGACTTTTTTGGAAAAATGTGGATTATCCACTCCGCTGATGTACCAGATGCCAAGCTGGTGCAGGTTCTTTGCTGCCACTTCATCATCGTTGTAAACGCGCCCGCAGTGCTTACACGTATAGCGGTGCTGGCTGTGGTTCCTTGCTGTCTTATCGATTGTCCCGCATCCGGGGCATTTCTGGCTGGTATACCGTGGATCGACCTTCAGGATGGCTCCCCTGCGCATGGCAGCCTTGTAGGCTGTTTTCATCTCCAGGCTGTAGAACGTCCAGGAACGTAACTCATACCGTCCGGACGTGTTCCTGTCCTCCAGGTTCTGGAATGAGACTCCGGACAGATCTTCAAATACGTGCAGGACACCTGCCCTGCATCCGGAAACGAGTGTCTTGCTGATGCGGTGATTCACATCAGACATCATCCTGTTCTCTCGTCCGGAAATACGTTTTAAGACCCGTCTGGCTCCCTTTGTTCCTTTTGCCTGTAAGGAGGCACGCGTCCGTGCATAACGTTCCTTTATCCTGCGTACATCCTGTCCGTCCTGGAATACGGTTTCCCCATTGTCGCCACAGGAGGTTACCAGATTGACCAAGCCGCGGTCATGGCCGTAGATCTCCGTAATACGGCTTCTCCCAGTATCCGGGAATGCCTTGGTAACAGAGATATGCAGGTACCAGTTCCGGTCTGCGTCATGGAAGACCAGTTTTGCCCCGCCATGTTTCCATGCCGGGTCAAACAGCCGGCTGTCAGGACGGCATTGGTACGTACATTTGATCCGCTTTCCAAGGGTATTGACAGAAACCATCTCCATGCCTGCGGTAAAGCCCCAGTCACGTCCACGAACCAGATCTGCCTGTGGACGCCGGAATACGACGGGTTTCTGGAGCCAGTCAAGGCTCTTACGGAAAGTGTCATGCCTGCCATCCACGGTATATGTTACGGTTTCCTGTTTCATCAGCTCACCGACGGTCTTATACCTGGCAAGGACCGTTTTAAAAACGGAGATTGCCATTTGGGATTTTAATCCGTAGGAAGCACGGACATCTGTGTACAGTACCTTATGCAGATCGATGACGGACCCGGTGCAGTTATGTTCAAAGTAATAGCAGGAAACGTACGTACATGCCTCTGCGTATCGTTTTGTTACGGCAGAAAAAGCCCGTTCCGCTTCCTTACGCTGCCCATCCGATGGAAAAGTCAGTTTGATCTGTTCCGTTAATGTTACATCCATGCCGTCGCCTCCTTTCTAAAAATTGTTACGCGATCAGTATGACATATCTGCCTGTATGCGTTCAGCACCGACACATTTTGTTGTGGCGCATTTCCTCTCACGACTAAAGTCACGAGTATCCCTGCACCGAATTATGAAAAAATCTCCGCGGAATTGGTTAGAAAACAAAAAAAATAGGACATGATTGTTTATTTCTGCGGGAACAAAAGCTGTGCGCATACAAGCGCTTTGGCATTTGCCCGGCCTTTTACCTTATCATTTGTTCCGCTGTAATATGCAGTGGTTTCAATCGTAGAACAGCTTCCGTCCGCATGCGTGATGAATGCTTCTCCCTGGATATAGCCGTCATTGGACTCATCCAGCCAAATCTTGTATTCTTCGCCGTGCAGACTAAATACATAATCCGGATAGGAGCTATTGGATGATTCAATGGATTCCTTAAATTCATTGACTGTATCATAATAACATGTTCCGTCTCCAAATGCCGATGCGGGTGAATATGTGACAAAGGTCTGCATAGTTAAATGATCCAGATAAGCACTGTCATCGTATTTTAATTCCCACGACTTTCTTACCTGCTGGCCGGAACCGTTGCTGCGTCCCGGCACCGAATAGTCTACGGCATAGCGCGGAATATAAACAGTCAAATCCCCTACTGTTTTGGTTTCCATATACGTCATAGCAGTATCCATATCGTTGTCTGATATACCGATGGCTTCCAAACCTGTCACGCTACTACTTTTCTGTACGTCCGTCTTCTCAGGCGCCTCCGCAGACTCTTCATTCTGCTGGTCCTGGATCTGACCACCAAGCAGTTTTTGAATATCTACTTCCGATCCGGTAGTACCGTGCGCGTCCGCGTCCCCACTCAGTTCCAGTCCCATTTCAAACCAGTCCGTGTTCATGTTGAAATCGTCCTCTCCGCGGTCCAGATACATGACAGCATAAGCATCTTCGCCATCATACGTTGTTGCAAATATGGTTTTCCATGTATTGTCATCGGAAAGTTCGCAGTCCACCGTCGCGACATCCCATTCATTACCATCATTGCTCATCACGGATGTATACTCTGGTTCTCCCGCCTTTGAAACCTGTGCGTTCTTTTTAATGCATGATTGGAAAAGTACCGATTTAGCCCCAACCGCATCGCGGATACCAAGTTGTTTCGCGTTAAAATGATAGAGATTCAGACTCGACTCATTGCCGAGCGACATGTTTGTGTAGTCACAGAATACGGTCAGGGTAAAATAATCCTGGTCCATATGTGTCGTTTCCACAAAAGTGTCCGGGGTTTCACCCGGAAGGGTTAACCGGATGCCGGAACCGGAAAATGTGGTCTTTTTTGCCTTGTCCCATGCCTCTGCATCAGCAGTGATCTGTGCTTTTATTTCTTTCTTTGCGTGTTCCTCCTTCGATTCTTCGGAGGCCAGCATGGCTTCTGTTTCTTTTTCGGTGCTTTCGGCTTCACCGATATTCACAATATCTTTACCTCCAACGCTTACCTTCAGAAAACCACCACAGCCAGAAATACTTCCTGCCACCATGGCAACCGCTAAAGCAAGCGCTACCTTTTTCTTAAACATAATCTTTCTCCCTCTTTAAAAAACCCCGCCCAAAAGGACGGGGTCGATAACCAGTTACAGCATTACTGAGCCATGCGTTTTCTCTTGTAGAAAAGAATCATGCACAGCATGGATGCTGCGGTAAATACGGCTGCCGCAGTGGTGCCGCCGGTCTTCGGCAACGGCGTATCTGTCGGAACAGGCGCAGAAACCGGTTTCGGCGCATCATACATTACTACCGTTTTGCTGCCATCTTTCAGCATTTTATTTGCGACAGTAAACGGAATGCTTTCCGCTACCTCATATCCATCCGGAGCTGTAATTTCCGTCAAAACATACTCTCCGTCCGCCAGATTTTTGATCTTATGCGGTTCAGTGGTTGATGTCCATGACTCCACAACAGCGCCGTTTTTCGTAATGGTCAGCTGCGCGCCCGGAAGTTCCGCTTTTGTGGTAATATCCTGTTTGGAAACAGCAAGATACCAGTCTGTGACAACCGTACGTGAACTGCTTCCGCCGCCTCCGCCGCTGCTGCTATGGCTGTGTCCACCAGAAGGCTTGGACGGATTGGACGGAGTATCCGGGGTGTTCGGAGTATCCGGGGTTGTTGGCTTGTCCGGTGTGGTAGGCTTGTCCGGTGTGGTAGGCTTATCCGGTTCGGAAGGGGTCGCTGGCTTCTCCGGCTCATCCGGTTTTTCCGGTTCAGAAGGAGTTGCTTTGCTTTCCTTGTCTTCCATGACCACGGTGCCGCCCACAGCTTCACCGTTTTTTACCTCAAACTCAATGGATTCCGCGATCTCATATCCTTTCGGCGCCCGTTTTTCTGTCAGGGTATACACACCATCGGCAATTCCGGTAATCACATGAACGGTATCGCCGGATACCCATTCATCAACCACATCGCCCTTTGCGTCTTTCAGAACCAGGGTCGCTCCGGGCAGTTCTTCTCCGGTTGTTGCGCTGACCTTGGAAATCTTCACACTGCCTCCGGTCGGCTGATCATACATCACTACTTTGTCGCTGCCGTCGGCAAGTTTGCCATCCTTAATCGCAAAAGTAATTTTTTCAGCTACCTCATATCCATCCGGAGCGGTCACTTCTGTCAGAGTGTATTCTCCATCTGGCAGGGTAAACTCGCGCGGGGTATCGGAAGACTGCCAGGTTTCCACTACTTCACCATCCTTTGTAATGGTCAGCGTTGCTCCCGGAAGCTCTTTCCCGGTGGTAACATCCTGTTTGGAAATTTTAATCCCTTTGCTGAGCGGCTGATCATACATGGTAATTTTGCCGCTTTCCACGGTACCGTTCTTGACGGTAAAGATGATCTTTTCCGCAACCTCGTATCCATCCGGTGCTGTAATCTCCGTCAGTTCATAGGTTCCATCTTCTGGATTGTTGATCTTATGCGGAGTATTGGTTGAAACCCACTCATCCACAGTTTTCCCGTCTTTTGTAAGTTTCAGGGATGCTCCCGGGAGTTCCTTGTTTGTGGCCGCATCCTGTTTGGAAATCAGGAGATCTTCAACCACAACATCAACCTGCAGCGCTGCGTCTTTCTCACGTACTGCGGACGCAAGTACATCCTGCACATTGTTGTTGGTCTTCTTGTAGTACTTTAATGACGGTTCATTATAACTGAATGTAATCTGCTCTGGTTTCTCATCGGACACCAGAACAACTTCCTCGCCGGTACGGAACGTATTGCCGCCGTCCTTGCAGGTGATCTTGTCGGATGTCACGTTGATGGTATAAACATACTGGTCAGCAACCTCACCGGACGCATTTACAGTATGTACAGTAAACGGATCGCTTTCATAGCTATCGCCGTTTCTGTGGAACGTGACAGTATTCCCATCAACAGAGAAATCCGGTTCAAAGTTGTAGTCCTTGTAATGTTCCACAGCCTTTAACAGCTGGCTACGGTACTGTGCAACCTTATCCGCATCAAATGGGCCATATCCGGTTCCGCGGATGACTTCCGGTTCGGTTCCGTCAATGATATGGTACACAAGTGCGGATACCGTATTCAGCGCCGCGTCACCATGTTCCATTACTTCCTGACTGGAAACGGCATCCTCATAGCTGACACCGAATGTTTTTTCGAACAGTCCGGTACCATCCACCGGAACACCGGCATACATCAGGGCGCGGATCTGATCATACTTTGTGGCATCAACATCTTTGGAATAATCTGTGACGCCCCCGACACTGTCCGGCACTGCCTTATCATGGTTGTAGCAGAATCCTACTTCTCCGTTTACCACGAAAACGGCATCATTCTGTGAATAGAAGCTGAACACCTTGTTCTTGGTGACGCTTTCCGGAAGGCTTCCGGCGATCTTTAAATATTCCGGTACAGAGTTAAACGCATATGGAGATACATCGGAAAACTGTTCAAAGTATGTTTCATCAAAATCTGTGCCTGCGGCAACTTTGACTAGCTCCTTATCATCCTTGGTCCACAACGCCTTTCCGTCTGTTTCATATACGGTGCTGTTATCCGCATTGAATGCATGCACTGTTGTGCCATACAGGATTTCCGTACCGGCTCCGCTTGAAGATTTCGGATCCCGCACAGTCAACGTTCCAACTTCCGTACCCGCCAGAGCCAGTTTTCTTAACTCTGTGGTGTTTCCCAGATCCAGGCTGTCCAGATTCATGTGATCCATGTTCCAAATACTCTTGACACTATTTGGAACGGTGTAATCATCCACGGCTTCCGGACAAAGTTTAATCAGGGTGGAGCCGCCGCCGGCAAGCAATGCCACGCCATCCCCGTCCGTTGTAAACGGGGAGCCTTCAGCCAGTTCGATCTTCTTTAATCCCGGTGTATCATACAGAGCATACAGGGTCATTCCGGTAACATTTTTCCCGAGTGTCAGCGTCTCCACGTCTTTCCCGTTTAGAAACGAGTGGTTCACATTTTTGTCGCCAAGCGACTTTACTGGCGTTCCATTCAGTTCATCCGGAATGGTTACCGTACCGTCATGGACAGCGGCATCCGTGATGCCGGTGATGATAACGCCTGTCTGGTCGCTTGTGGGTGAAGTAATGAACTCATTCCCCTCCGCGTAGACGGCATGGCCGGAGTACACAGCGGACAGACATACGGCACCAGCCAGCAGGCCGGAAACCGCTTTTTTTACTTTTTTGCGCATAACATATCTCCTTTCCTTGTTTCAGAAACGTATTCGATACATTTCTTTTGTACGGGTAAATTATGGATGGAGATATATACTTTTTCGCAAATGCTAATATATTGGCAATTAGAAAGCCCGTCTGCAATCAGACGGGCTCATTTCCTTACTTGCTTTCTTTGTTGTCAGTGTTATCTTCTGTCTTTTCCTGATCATCCTCATCATCGAAATCTGATGGAATGTACGGCAGAAATGTGCTGCGCTCCACGTGGATCTGATTATCGCCATTCTGATCTACAGGTTCAATCACACGATGCAGCGCAACCGGTACCTGTTCTAACATAGTTTCGCCTGCGGACGCTACATTGCTGTCTGTTTCGCTCTCTGCCGCATCATCTTCCACGTCGAGATAAAATCCGCCCTCCCCGTCGTCCTTCATGGATGACGGAAGTCCTGTTTTTGCTAATGCTGAAGCGGCATTTGTCAGTTCTCCCTCATTCAATACGATTGGATTGTAATCCGTAACAACTTTGTATCCATTCATCACTTTAATGATGTCACGAATCAAATCATCCTTCAGATCCATTCCCATACTTCCCGGGGTCAGGGCGTCACAGGCATACTGGATATTTTCCTTAATTTCTTTATTTGTGTCCATAGCAACACGGTATTTGGTGCCTTTGCCGTCGTCATATACTGGAGCGATCCAAAGGAACGGGATCCCGGCGCGGTTAAATGCTCGACGAACATCTTTTAAAATTGTGTCATTAAGCTGTTTGAATTCATCTCTTTTATCATACATAATGATTCTCCTATCTGTCACTCACTTTGTTAACCCATGATTGATTCAAATGCTTCAAAATCATCGAAATCCACATCCTCGTCCTCGCCATCTGCATTTGTATTGACGATATCCTTATCTGTCTCCTGCACATGTCCCGATATGAATTGTGCAGTTGGCTCTAAGGCTTTTTGTGACAGAACTGGCAGAGGCTGTCCTGCTGTCTGCTCTTCCGCTTCCCCTGCTGTCTGTTCATTTATCGATTGTGTTTTTTCAAAGATTTCGTCCAGATCTCGCGGCTTCCTTCCCTTCTGTTTCCGATCGATGGAGCCATCTGCCACGGCATCCAGCCATTCCTGTGTGGTATGTTCCTGCTTTTCTCTTTTTTTTCGAGACGATTTTGGAAATGGAACCGGTTTTTCAGCCATCTCGATCGGTCTGGTAATGCAGCCGTCTTCCCGGTAAAATGCCATACACGGGTCATCCAGATAATGTCGGAAAATGGATTTGAAGCAGCTGTTTCTATATCCCTTCTGTAATCCAGCAATCCAATGTTCGATGCCGGGTGCGTCATAATCAGAAATTGATAAAAGCAGGTTGACAACAAGCGGCATAGCTTTCAAATCCGGGATTGATTCGCGCTCTACCGTAAAACGGAAATGCTCCCCACAATAATATGCAATGATTGCCTTTTTCATCACCTGAGCAAGCGGGATATTTCCAGCCTGATATAGTGACATCAAGTCAAAATCATGTGTTCTGTAAATTCGGATTGTGATCTTCATGGCTGACAGAACGCCACAACGGGGCAACAATCATTATATTTCCCCATTGTGATGTTCCTTATCCCCCTTTCTGTCCTTATTTTTGTATGGATTTGCGGCGAAGCCACTCAATCAGATACATGTAATATCCTCGCACATTACAGAAAATGATATCCAGATCCGGACAGTTTTCATTGCCCATAACCACTGTCAGACGTTCAATTGCCTGGAAATATTCCCTGATATACGGTTCCCACACGGCACTTGTACCACCAGTCAGAATCAGGTAATCGTATTCATCCAGGGCATTATACATGTTGATTACTTTTTCCACAGCCTGTTCGCAGATTTCTTTCGTAGCCGCTTCCAGGAGGTCTGCGAATCCTTCCGTTTTCGTGGAAATCTTCACTCCTTTTCGTTCCGTAATGGTAAACGCCCCTCTTTCAAGTGCATTCTGCATGGCGGCGGAGCGGATTGCGACACCGGAACGTTCCTGGATCCGTTTGCCGGTTTCTTCCAGAATCGCCCGCATTCCGAACTGCGCAAATGTTTCCTTGGAATTTGCCTTACGGTTTACGATGTCATAAAGATCCAGCGTACCGAATCCGGCATCAAAGATTAAAATGTTGGATGTATAATATTTTTTTGCGTTCATCAGTGCTTTGGCATTGTCGTCCGTGGAAATACTCCGAAGCGTCCCCATTGGCTGACTCATGATATGGATGTTCTTTTCATATACAGTGAAATCAAAGCTTACATAATTTCTGTTGTTCCACAGTTTCATGGAAAATTTATGATGTCCTGCCAGCGCACTAACGATTCTTGGTGAATCCTCAGTCAGATAAGCCGGCGGCAGTCCTGTCTGGAGCATGATACTGCGACCGTTATATTCACCTGCCTGATTCTTTAACATGCACATAGCCATGCCAACCCTTGCCGCAATCTGGAAGATTGGGGAATCATAGCGGTCGCGGGCAAATAATTCCAACTGGGAATCATTGGTGTCTTTGCTGTTCACCATCTGCTGAGCACTACGTCCAACCCTCCATACCTCTCCGGTTTCCCCGTCACGGTACAGAATTTCATACGGTTCCTGTTCCCCGAACAGCTGCGGGTTCTTCCCGAGGTTTTTTGCATAAAACGGGAATGCACAGATCATAATCGGAGAAAAACATTTAACGGAAGAATAACCGATATCCATGGCGATCGGCCATGCGTTTTCAACAGAAACATTTTTTACTTCGTGCGCAATGCTTTTGGTCCGGTAGTCCATTGTATTTGTCATGGTGTCTTCTGCGGATGTCATCGTGCATCCGCTCTCCTTTCTGGCTTTTTCTGGTTCCATTATATCTGCTTACGCAAAATATTGAGACTTTCTGTATTTTGCGGATATGCAATATTCGCTGATTTGCCATCAGCATGGTGAATTACTATTTGCGATACAATTATGGAATTGTTTCACTCTCCTATCGTTTCTGCGGATAAGAAAACAAACGAGTTTTGAAATGGTAGCTTCCAAAAAAGTACCCCGCCGGAATATCACTGGCGGGGTTGTACTGAAATGAATCTTGCGGTATTTTCGGCTACTTACTCCTGTACGGTGCCAGCAGGGGCAAGATCCAAAACTACCAGATCCTGATAGTTCGGTGCCTTTTTTCCGGATTTTGTGTCAATCGTCTGAACCATTGCCAGAAGGCTAATCTGACTGCCGATTGACAGGCCATCAGCTACTCCTGCGGGTGCGCGGAAAAAAGTTGCATTTACCATGTTCTTTCTTTCCCCAGACAGATCCAGGCGCAGTGAAAGAATGGACTCCGTGCGTTTGGCGATGCCAATCAGTGGAGCTGAAATGTATACTTCATTCTGACATTCCGGATAATTTCTGCCCTCAACACCGAAAGCATTTGCCATTTTACTGTTATCATGCAGCATTTCCCGAATGTATACTTCCATCATTTCCTTTACTTCTCCAGTACGTTCATCCATGCGCAGGTAGGACTGTACATATCCCTTTACAACAACATGGTTTCCAACTTTAAAGTTTTTCATGATGTCTTCCGTAATTGTATGCTTGTTAAATGATAATGCCGGAAAATTGGTTCTTACTCCATTTTCCAACTGACCACCTTTTCTTGTGGTTGTGATGACCGGGCAGGCTAAAACGATAGTGCCACCGCCCTCTGTTCCACGCATGCTTGCGATTCTTCCACGGAAAATTGCTTCGTTTACAATATTACCCATAATGTGTGCTGCCGTATGTATCGCCGGCAGACTCTCCTTTCCGGACGGTATAGCCGTCCCATTTGTGATATGCCTGATTGTATTGTGCGTACTTTTGTTTTCTGCTGCGCCACAATTATGGTCGGAGATGCATGAAATGTCGCAAAAAGAAAAACTCTACAACGTGGGACCATGTGCCTACTGCAAAAAAAAAGACTCCCGAAATTCGGGAGTCTGCACATGAGTCATTAAATAAATGGGAAACCTGTTCCCGTAATTCTTGAATACATATGATTCCGGGCGATCATACGTAAAAACATCCCGACCATTTTCTGCTGCAGAGTCGGGTGTTCCTGTTCGAACGCCTGGATTTCCATGGCAATTCGCAAGCGGGAAGACTTTCCGCGCATAAGCAGACAATTAATGTTTCCAGGTGTTTCAAGCAATACTCGGTGGCAGCCTTATTCCGTAAATCCCAGTGCTCTCTTTGCATGCGTTTCTCGCATTCTCCTGCATAGCCAAGAGATGCCATGCATCCGGCGGCCAGCATAAGAAAATGCTTTTTGTTTTTCTCATCTACCAAAATAGCATTCGCGATCTCTTCATCGTGGTCGCCAAAAGTATTGCAGAGGTCACTAAACCGCTTGATAGCCAAAGACTCCCGGGCTGTTGTTCTTGCCTCGATGAATGGATCTTGTGACAATATAGTCCGTAAGCACTCCGTGCCTTCTCTCATAATGTTCTCCTTCCACAAAACAAAATCCCGGCTTTGGATGATAACCGGGATTTGTGTTCAGCGGCACGTAGCCGCAAGCATGATATTATGATGGATTCGCGCTGTTTTTTGCATCCGAATCAATCTCCTGCAATTTAATAAACTTCGCGTTCTTCATCCCCATGAATGTTTTGATCACATCCAGATGGTTGACTCCACAAAGAAAAATATGGTCATATTCTGCAGTGAATTCCGGCGTTTCAAGCAGTTTCCTTAATCCCTGCATGTGTTCCAGATCCATGGCCTCCAGATTATCGACAAACATCAGTCTGGAACCGGTCAACTGGTTGACCATATCCGTTAAAATGAAGGATGCCAGTACCTTTTCGCCATTGGAACAGGACGCAAGCGGATAGTAACGTTTCTGCATGGTTGGTGTCTTGACAAAGATCTTTACACCGTTATCCGGATGGAATTTAAAAATATAACCCGGAGCAAACTGTGCCGCCCTTGCATTGCATACACCTTCAAACTGCTGGAGATAAAACTCGATGATCTTCGTTCTGACCGGTCCTTTATCTTCCAATGCACGGATCATGCCTGTTTCTACTGCGTACCGCGCCTTCTGAGTTTCGGCTTCTTTGAGAAGAGTCTGTTTATAAGCGTAATCTTCCGCATTCTTCTTCTCGGCTTCCAGTTCGCGCTTTTTCTTCGCAAGTTCTTCAGGATTCACCGTTTCGCTTTCTGGCTTATCCGGCAGCGTCACCAGGTTCTTTTCATATGCAGCCAGTTCCGCCTGTAGCTTGGCATATTCTGCATAGGCACTTTTCGCTGCATCATAATCTTTTTTGGAACGGATACACGCTTCTTTGCTGGCCTTTGCATCCTCAATTTCTTTTCTGACATCAGCCAGCAGCTCCTTATTCTGCGTAAGCATTGCCTCCGTTTCCGTACGGATCTGTGTTTTGTCCGTGGTGCATACCAGTTTTTTTGAAATTGGGCATACCGGAAGATCTAAGGAGGCCAGCGCTTTTTCAAAAAATGCGATGTTTGTCTGGATGCCGTTTGCCTGTGCCGTTTTGTTTACGATCTGACCTTCCAGGGTCTCCCTTTCATGCTCCAGTCTTTCGCCTGTTGCATCATCCGGTTTCGCCGGTGCAGTACTTATACGATCTTTCAGCCTACGGATTTCCGCTTCCTGAATCTCTCTCTTCCGCTTTGCGGAAGCATACTCTGCCTGCCGCTTAATGGAATCCATTCTGGTTCTTTCAAAAGCGATCAGATTAGTCAGTTCTTCACTGATTACTTCCACAGTACGTTTCGGCTCTGTCGGTGTCAAATTCTTTGCTGCAGCGTCCTTTTCCTTCAAAAGTGCGTTGACCGTTTTTCGATCTTCAAAATAGTGCATATACACTTCCTGTACTTTCTTCATGCCGAACTTTTCCGGCATTGGCGGAAACGCTTTTCTACATTCATCCAGCACTTCCTTCGGCTGCCCGTCAAAATAAGCCAAGATGCGATCTACATCCAGTGTTTCCGGAATATACTGCATCAGCAGTTTAGAAAAATCGGCCGGTGAAAGCTGTAAAAGCACGTCTGAACTGCACGCAATTTTTACATCGCGTAGTACATCTGCTCTTTTACCTTTCTGTATTGGAATGCCGATCATGTCTGCGATTGCTTCATTCATGGCAGTTTCCGTAACCTTCTTTCCATTCATCCCGCACACGGTAGCTTTTCCCCGTGCGCGCTGGATGGACATTCCGTTATCGAAGATGATCTGTACCGCCCCGCTGTGCAGATTATCCGGCGGGACAAGCCCCGTAATGCCGTAACGTACTGCATCGCAAAGACTTGTTTTTCCTGTTCCATTCTTGGCAAAGAATAAATTAATCTTTGCCGGTTCCAAATCAAAGTTCTTGCCCCTGTAATTCTGGGTTCTGATCCGTTTGATTTTCATGTGGCGCCTCCCTTGTAAAATAATTTGTCCGTGTCATATCGGTTGCCGTATAAATGTCATAAATTCTTCTGTTGCGGCCTTCGAACCGATAGGGTTTTCCGCATTTGAACCAGGCATTCCAACGAAGGTTTTCCTGCGGTGCAAGCATACGCTTGCATGTTTCCATCAGAACCGGGTCGCGCACCTGGACAATCGCTGATGCGGCATTGCCATAGCGATCGTATCCAAAAAATACATTCATGGATAGATAAGGTGTGCCCGCATTGTCAATTTTATCTTCCATCCAGTTGACGGTTCCGCCAATACTGTATTTGACATCTTCGCTGCGTTCTGCCCCGAGTCCCACGACTCCACTGTAATAAATCCCGTATCCGTATGCTTCCGCGAAATCATTGCCTGTAAAGTAAACGATCATGGCAACTGTCCGTCCCGGACGTATGTTTTTCCCACGTGCAATCTGAACCCACGGGATTGGTTTTTTATCGTCCATACGCGACTGCTGATCTTGGAAATACACCGTTGTCATAACGGTTTCTTCCTGCCTGCGAACACGGTTAAAAATCTCGTAGGAAACCTTAACTACGTAACGGTTCCCCTCATCCGTAACTTCTTCCACGCGTCCGACAAGCATATAAAAATCGCTGTCGTTTTTCCGCATAAAAATACCCCTCATATATTTCGATCCAGCACCCGCGCGACTGATACTTCCGTGCGGGCGCTGTCCTCCTTCCTGCGTCCTGCTCAGTTTTCCATGGTCTGAGGTACGATAAATGCCTCTGATACGGTATTGCCCGTTTTTCCATCTGCCAGCTTCTCAAAATTCACATAGGCAGCTTTTCCGACTGCTTCGCTGAATTTACGGATTGTTTCTTTGCAAACACCCTCTTTCTCCAGCCACGGTTTCAGAGACAGCTCCAGCTCAAACGTTTTCATGGCAATATCATACGCCGTATAGCGCATGGATTCATCAATCTGTCCGTGTTCGATGCAATTTTCAAAAATACTCCGGATCCGTTTAGCGGAAAGGATCTGTGAAAGATGTAGTTCGCGGAAAACGTACTGAAAAGCAGCAACCACTGCTTTTGCATTGCGTCCGCGGCCGCGTGCTTTGGTAAGATCCAGATCCTGCGGTGTAATGTCGATCTGAAGCAGTTCCAACAGCCGCTCCGGCAGCTTCGTGTATTTATCAAAAATATTCTCTTCCACTCCCTGACGGATGATATCACGAATTGTATCGTGTTTTCCCTTTGCGGCTCCAGTAGCAGCCTTGCAAGTTGCGGTCCCCCTGTGCTCGCGTTTAAAGGATGAACCGTAGATTTTGGCACCGTTTGGCGTTTTCCAGTATCCGGTTGCCTCAAAGGCATTTTCCCCGATATCGGAGGTTACCAATTCCAGACATGGGATCAGTTTATCCTTGATGTTGTACATGGCGTTGATGTCTTCCGCATATCCATGGAAGGCAAAATTGATGCGTACACGTTCATGTGTCACATCCCATCCGTCACAAGTCACATTTTTACGGTCCGACGGTAAAGTGGTCGTATCCGAAATTTTTGTGATGTTCGGGTTTTCACCAAACAGATCGCGATAGATCGTACAGATGTCATGCAATGGAATTTCCGCATACTTTGGACTCATAACCGCACAGATTTTACCGGTTCGGCGATAGTTCTTCACGACAAGTTTGACTTCTTTGTCCTGATTCAGCTGTTCTGCAATCAGACAGTCCGAAGCGAACGAACGCGTACCAATTGCTGCAGTAGTTACACCAAGCCGCTGGGCAAGCGTCGGGATTGCAAGTGTTGAAACGTGATAAACACTGCCTTTCCCATTCACCATCACAGACAACATCATCGAATTCGATGAAATCATTTCGGCATACAGTTTGGCATCGTACTCCTTGTTACTGGTCACATTCGGCAGGACCTTGACAGTTTCAAAGCGAATGACCGGCGCTTTCGATCCAGGGCCTTTGACCCATGGGTTTCCGGGCCAGAATGCGTATACCATGCATTCGTCCGGGGCATTTTTCTGATACGCTTCTTCTACCCGGCTGAAAACAACCAGGTTCTTCATTGCGACCGGATGGTAGCAAGTGTGCGCGTCAATCTCTTGCAGCAATTCCTCAAACGCCTCTTCGTTGTTTCCGCTCATGTGGAACGCATCCTGTAAAAAATCAGCCTTCAACATGTCTCATTCTCCTTTCCAAAAAAATCCATAACCTCCAGAAGAAAGCTATTCTCGGGATCCGAGCGCATTTTTTCTTGAAGCATGGAAGCTGTGGTTTTAGAAAGAAATCCGGTTCTTGCATCTTGAACCAACAGGTTCTTTTCCTGTGTGCTGAGGATTCCGAAATGGAACAGCAGGTTTGTGTTCCGTACGAAATTCAGCAATTCATCTTTGTGATTCATCATGCTCACTCTATTCCTTTCGTGTAGTTTCGATAAAATTATGGTGGAAGATACCCGGTTATTGGAAATTAGATGGTGTTTCTTCCCACTTGCCATTGGCAGTATGTCGCATGTTGACGAAATGTACATTTCTTTGCGGATAACGATTTTTGAACGACTGCTTATGAAACCCGAAGTGAATCAAAATATGGTTGTTTTGAGATAACCAAACCATCTGTTAGCCAGTCCAGTCTGCATGGCAATATAACCGATCGTATTGGCAGGTTGACTCCCGGCCTGATTGTGACAATCTTTTGCCGAGCACCGTAACGTGTTCGCTCGCGCTAAATTGTAAGATGGCAGATACCGGAAGCTCCGGGATTCTTCGTTTTAGTTCGTGGTTCCAGTAACCTAATTGGCATATTGATATATAGAAGAGAGTAAATTTTCTCCGAAAGTCCGACAAACCCAGTAAAATCAACGGTTCCCGGACTTTCCAGCGGTTAATAATAAGAGCCTGTTTGGTCAGTTATAGCTGACCGAATAGAAAAGACATTTTACATAACGGTTAACTCTTATTAACTGTTGGAATCGAGTCGAAATGAGTGGAGACTGTATACCGGAGGAGACTGTATACCTGAACATTCGTTGCTATCTCTTATGATTGTGCTCAGTGTGGATCAACCAAGTGCCTTGGTGCAGCGGTCTTTCACTTGTACCCGGTCGGAGAATGGCAGATACCGAAAGCCCCGGGACACTTCGTTCCAGTCCGTGGTTCCAGTAACTTCATTGGCATATTGATATATAGAAGAGAGTAAATTTTCTTCGAAAGTCCGACAAACCAAGTAAAATCAACGGTTCCCGGACTTTCCAGCGGTTAATAATAAGAGCCTGTTTGGTCAGTTATAGCTGACCGAATAGAAAAGACATTTTACATAACAGTTAATTTTTATTTAACCGACCAAAATGACCTTTGAACCAATTTGTAAATTTTATTTCCATAATTCCTTTGCAAAAAAATGACAAAGGAGTCAGGACCATGGAGAAGACAAATTTTCAGTACATTCAGGATACACAGACCTTAATTGGGAACAGGACCAGAGAATTGCTTGACGTTGAAACAGGAGAAAAAATCACCGTAAATCAGATTACCAAGAGGGTTTATGGTTCAAAGAATTTCTGGAAATGTTATCTGATGGATTTTCTTACCATTCTCGGCATTGTGGATAGTAAACAGCTGGATGTACTCATCTACATCATTGAGAATACACATCCGGCAACTAATATTTTTCTGGGAACTTATGAACGTATTATGACCAATACCGGGGTCAGCAGGCCTACCGTCGCAAAGATCATGAAGAAGCTTCAGCAGGCTAATTTTATCCAAAAAATACAGAACGGAGCCTGGTGCGTAAACCCACAGATTTTGGTCAAAGGCGGTGATTTCAAACAACAGATTTTATTATCTTATTATCAGGATACAGGAACCGATAAGCCCAAACAGTCCGGCAAATCCAGACAAAAAGCATTGAGGAATCAGGAGACAAATTCTAAAGAGGAGGCGGGATCAGATGTGTAAACAGTTGGAATTATCATACATCGGCACAAATGGTGAAGTGAAACTTCCACTTGAAAACTGGCAGTACGCTGTGATTGCCCAGGTACTGGGACTGTCTATTCGGGAAGATGGTCCATGCACGGAAATCGGATGCTTTCCGAAGGAATTTGTCATGCAACGCGTGCAGAAAATGGGCATTTTGGTGCCATCCGCAGAAGCAAAAGTATGATCTTGACTTTCTGCGGATATTAAAAAATACATTATTTTGTTAATCTGGAATTTATGGTACGGTGAGCGAAATGACGTATTTTTTTCTATGGTGAGGAAAAATACGTATCTGAATTTCTCATGCTAAAAGCTGCGGATATCCAAAATTAAGCATTATTTTGTCTCATACTCATTGCATAATTTCTGCGGATATTAAAAATCGTATTATTTGATTGTTTTGTTGCAGGTGTATGGTGAGTAAAATGACGTGTTTTCACAAAAAAGCCACCCGGTTCCAGGTGGCTTTTAACTAACAGTCAGGACTTAATACAATGTGTAAACGACAGGAACCGTTTGCTTTCAGGATGTCACTGGCGTACACACCTGCCATGAGTCTGAAACGGTCGCAGAAACCATCTTTTTCCGTTTCTTCCATACGGTGCGCACCGGTCTCCTGCTTGATTTTCTTGACCAGTTCCCATTTTAGATGATCTGCCTCATGCGGCTTCAACATTCGCTTTGCTTTCACGACGCAGACTGCCTTTGCGTGCAGCTCTGTCCCGTCTTCCGTAGTAGCGTATGTATTGATGACACAGACATTTGGAATCCAAATATATTTCCTTACAAACTGTTCTAACCATTTTTTCATTTTTTTCATCCTTTGTATGCCGCAAGTTCCACTTCATCCTTACATCCGGTCATATGCAGTACCTGACGGATAACATCCTGCATATTGTACTGACTGATCAGATCGTCATCATATACCGGATTCCAGGTCATGGAAGTGACATCAAAGTAGAATCTCGTGATATCTGTATCGACATAAATCCGCTTAACTTTCCAGTTTTTCGGATGCTCGTAATAACGGACGCTTTTGACCTTGCAGGTTGCCCCGTTTCCGGTCACTTCTGCCGGTTTGCATAAATCCAGACATTTGTTGGCTACCAGAATGGTTGCCAGCGTATCGGATTCTGCGTTATGGAATGCCTCTATCTGATCCGTCACCTGGAAGTGCTCCGCCAATGTCACGAGCTTCTGGTTTTTTAACTGACCGGGTTTGAACAGTGTTTTGACCAGAGCATAAATATCCATGGACATTTTGGGTTTCCATGCATAACCATAGCGCTGGTACATCTGCTGCATAAACAGATCATCAAACTTGCCATTGTTGTATCCGATCACCGGATAATTTTCGAAGAACCCGACAATCTCTCTGATTACTTCCGATTCTTTCGGCTGGGTTGCAAGAAAACGATCCGTGATACCGGTAAGCTCCACGATTTTCTGTGGAAGCTGATAGCCAGGGTTGATATACCAGCTCTGGGAACAAATCTCATCCAGTCCATACGGCGATACAGCACAAAGTCTAGCCGCTACCTGGATCGGGTGATTGATTGCCGGATTTAACCCAGTTGTCTCCAAGTCATAAACAATGGCCATCAGCTCCGTGTTTAAAAATTTACGGTACTGCGTTGCTGCGGCCATGGAAGAATATACATTTGCCATGTTTCTAACAGGGAGCTGCGATCTGGCAGCTCCCTCCTGCATCTACAGGTCTCCTTTCTTTAGCACTCTCCGCTTTTTACAAATGTTTCATCTGCGATCGGAATATGATAGTAATCCATGTATGCGCGTACCTTCGGCTGGATTGCCATCAGTTCATCGGTCAGCTTGTTCTGGGAATAGATACTGCGCAGAATAGAACGTCCTGCTTCAATTTTCAGCAGATCACTGACTCGATTCTCCTCACGATGTTTGAACAGTGCAACCGGAACACGCACGTCTTCCGGTTTTCCCATATTCTGAGTCTGCTGGCCATTATTCTGCGGCTGCGGTGCCGGACGATTCTGCTGCGGGCCATTCTGTCCGCTTGAACGTGCCGTGTCTGCATTCTGCTGCGGAGCACGATTACCGGAACCCTGACCCGGAGCATTGGACTGTGTCTGGTTCTGGTTGCGTGTTCCCGGCATTACCGGATTACTTCCGGGCGCAGTCTGCTGTCCTGCCGACGGATGGTTCTGCTGCGGCTGTCCCTGCCCCTGCTGGACACCCTGTCCATTCGGACGGCTCGTGCCTGCATTCTGCTGCGGAGTACGGTTGCCAGGGTTCTGCGCAGGCGTATTGCACTGTGGCTGGTTCTGATTGTACGTTCCCGGCATTACCGGATTGCTGCCAGGCTTCTGCTGTCCCTGACGATTCTGCTGCTGATTTACAGCAGAAGGACGGCCCTGCTGCGGAGGCACATTCTGTCCATTCTGACGGGATGTACCTGCATTTTGCTGAGTCCGGCTATTTCCGCCAGCAGCCTGATTTGCCTGGTTCTGACCCTGGGTAACATTTGATGTATTCTGAGTCTGTGCTTCAGATGCTCCGGTCCGTACGATATACAAACTCTCGTCCACTTCTTTGTTAAAATAAGCACTGAGTGCCATATATCCTGCATGTTCCTGTGCGGTTGCGATGTCAGCATCCGCCGCGAAACGACAGATGCGTGCGCCCTTCTTATCGCTCACCACGCATTTCATGGCAAAGAGGCTGCCAACCGGAGCTGCTGGCTCATAATCAACGAATACCTCCATTTTTCTTGCCTGCGCTTCCAGTTCCATAAATTCCTTTTTCATTTTGTGTACCATGACACTGTCTCCTTTCTTGAAAAAAGGAGCCTTAACTGCTTTTTTTCTCGGCTCCTTGTAAATATTTTCAAGTGAATTATGGAAGGAGATGTCACGAAAAACGGTAGAGCTTTTTACATGGAGTCAGATGACTCCACAATGGAGGATATATAACAAAAAGCAGGGTTTCCCCTGCTTTTCGTAAGACATATTTCATCAGCCAAAATCTCTCATCACCGGTTTCTTCTGGCAGATGTTGTATAATTCCTTGCTGTTTAAAACACTGGCGGATAACCGCAGATCACAGTTTCGGAATTCTCCCATCATCATGTCATAGATCTTACACGGATATCCTTTTTTTGCAATGTGCGGTTTCAGCATATTTTGCAGTTCACCGCCAAACATGGATTTCTTTGCAAAGATCAGAATGGTTTTGGTACGCTGGTGAAGTTCGGAAACCCCGTCCAGTTTTAATTTTTTCGTACCGTCATCTTCCACCATGATACTTCCCGTAATCCGAACGACCGTGTCATCCGCAAGGCTTTCACCTACAGCTGCAAATTCTTTGGTGAAGCAGCAGACATTGATTGAACCGGAACAGTCTTCCAGTGTAAAGAATGACATTGGGGCTCCGTCTGCCTTACGGTAGCGGATCCGATAATCGCTGATCATGCCTGTTACTGATAATTTTTCTCTCCTTCCTGCCGTTAAGGCATCAATAATCGGAACGGCGCCACACTTTTCCGGTTCCGGATAAAGTTCCATCGGATTCATACTGACAAATACACTCAGGCGGTCGCGTTCTTTTTTCAGTCGTTCCATGCCGTCTTCGCAGATATCCGTGTCCGGAACCAGTTCTTTTAATTTGGCCTTGCTTTCCTTAATTTTTGCCTCATACGAAGCAATTTTTTTTGGGTCATACTGTTTTTCCAGACGTTTTCTCTGGTCTTTGATTTTTTTCATGACCGTGAGATATTCCGGAATCATCGCCGTAATGGCAGCTCTGTTTGTACAGAATGAATCGAAAGCTCCGGCATCCGTAAAATTGGTCAGGATTGTTTTTCCGGCGTCCGTCCGAAGGATGAAATCCTGTATGGACTTAAATGCACCGCCTTTTGCACGCACCTGTTCCACTCCGTCAACCGATTTGCCGAGCCCCTTAATGCTTCCGAGTCCGAACACAATATTTCCATCATGCAGGGAAAATCCCTGTTCTGACAGATTGATATCCGGTGCTTTGATACCGATCCCCATTGTCTTTAAATCGCGGATCAGACCCGGGAGTTTATCAAAATCTGTATTATTCATAACGGACTTCATATATTCTCTCGGGTAGTAATATTTTAACCAGGCCGTCTGGTATGCCACCACGGCGTAGCACGCCGCGTGACTTTTGTTAAATGCATATTTGGCAAAATCCGTCATCTCATCAAACAGTTCATTTGCCGCTGTCACGGAGATGTTATTCGCCACGCATCCGGCGATATTGCGTTCCGGATCTCCGTTTAAGAAGGATGAACGCTCTGCGCGGAGGACCGAATCTTTTTTCTTACTCATGGCACGGCGTACAAGATCCGCCTGTCCAAGTGAATAACCGGCCAGGGAACGGAAAATCTCCTGCACCTGTTCCTGATAGGTTATGGAACCGTAAGTGCTCTTTAAAATTGGTTCCAATTCCGGCGTCAGATAACTGACCTGTTTTCTCCCGTTTTTGACCGCAATTACATCCGGTAAAAACTGCAAAGGTCCCGGACGGAACATGGCCACAAGAAGAATCAGGTCAAAGATACTGTCCGGACCAAACTGCTGCAGCATTTGTTTCATACCGTTTGACTCCAACTGGAATACGGAATTCGTCATTCCGGGGGCGATGATTCTGGAAAACACATTCGGATCATCATAGGAAATACGGTCCATATCAACCAGTTTTCCGGAAGTCTTAAAGATTTCGCGCAGCGTCTCGGTAATGACGGTCAGGTTGTTCAGGCCCAGGAAATCCATTTTGAGAAGTCCTATCTCCTCTGCCTGTGTCATATCACACTGTGTCATCATGATGTCATTCTTTCGGTTGTAGACCAGTGGAACATAATCTTCAACCGGTTTCCCGTCCGTGATGATGACGCCAGCCGCATGTTGTCCGATCTGCGTCATGCATCCTTCAATCAGAATGGCATAACGGATAATCTCGTGAGCAACTTTATCGGAATCAAACGCCTGATACAACTCCGTTTCAATTTTCTTAAGGTTCATGTGCAGTTCGTCATCGGACAGTTCCACTGCTTTTTTTGAAACTGTATTGACGACGCCAAGGAACGCCGTGGAATCCCCGTTTTTCTGGATACCGTATGCACGGCCAGCTGTCTGGATCGCCGCTTTACCGGTCTGTTTTCCGCGCGTCATAATACCGGCTACAGATTTCTCACCGTATTTATGCTTGACATAACGGATAACATAAGGACGGATATTCGTTTCGATGTCGCAGTCTATATCTGGCATGGTTACTCGTTCCGGATTTAAGAATCTCTCAAACAAGAGCCCGTATTTTAACGGATCGATGTTGGTGATTCCAACCAGGTAACACACCAGGCTTCCCGCCGCGGAACCACGGCCTGGGCCGACTGTTTCTCCAGGCAGATTTGCCGTATAGCGTTCAATCGCTTCGATATCAAAACTTAAAGCAAGTTTTTCCTGTTCCGGATCGGACATATCCAGCTTCCCAGCTGCTCTTGCATAGCGTAGGAAATCTTCAACGATACAGTGATAATCTGCATAGCCCATGGAACAGATTACATCCAGCTCATGTTCCAGACGCTCATAGCCTTCCTTTTCATCTGGAAACCCATTCGGGTATTTTTTCGGAATCCCCTCATAGGCCATACGACGTAGGTATTCTTCCGGTGTGGAACCATCCGGTGTTTTAAAAGATGGATAATGCTTTTCTTTCGGCAATGCAACATGACACTGAGATGTGATCCGCCCGATATTTTCAAATGCCTCGTTCACTTTTGCTTTTGGAATAATCTTACCAACCCATTCTTTCAATTCTTCATCGGTTTTCAGATACATCTCGTAATCTGACGCGCTCGGGGCTTCCCAGTCTTTTAGAAATCTGGTGGTACGGATAATGGATCGTGCCAGGACATCATCTCCGGAGGATGTCGGAATATGAGCATCATTCGCCAGAACGGACGGGATGCCAAGCTCGTCAGAAAGCGCTGCCAGTCTCGGCATGATTTCTGTTTCTGTCTGGAATCCGTGGTACTGCAGTTCCACATAAAAATCGTCTGATCCAAACGTTTCACGATACCATTCTGCTTCCCTGCGTACAAAGTCGTCAATCTTTTCATTCGGGATTCGATGGCTGTTTGCTTCATCAATCTTATCCTGGAGAGCCTGCCATTTGGCAATTTCTTTTTCCGACTGTTTCACAACCGGTGCCAGGCGGCTTTTTTCTCCAGTCAACGCCTCTTTTTTGCTCGTTTCAAGCGCAAGTTTTTTTGCAGCCTCTTTTTTGGCTTCCACGACTTCATCATACGCAGCCTGTGCTGCTGCTCGTTTGGCACTCCCTTCTGCTGCTGCGTAAATCTTTTTTTCAAGAGCTGCTGTCGGTTTCCCCGATTGTTTTTTATACGCAGTAATTCGCTTGGCGCTTTCCTGTAATGTCTTTTCAATCCAGTCCAGACGGGTGCGGTTGTGAAGATAGCCAGGTGACGTCGGGGTCTCCAATCCGGACTGCGACGTCTTCAGCTTTTCGACTTTCTTCGCAATCTCATCATTCATACTGTAAAGAGATGCCAGTACACCGGAGACGCAGGCGGATGTTGCAATGACATGACCGTGACCCGGGGCGCCCGGCCCAAAGTATTTACACAGGATGTCTTTGTTCATACGCGCAAATCCCTGGGAATCCATGCGCTCATTACTTTCGCTGACTGCTTTGATCAGCGCTTTAAATCCGTACTCATAGTCTTTGGCCATCAGGATCAGGTGCATACGTTTTTCCTCTGTGCCCTCTCCCGGTTTTGCATCCTCCTGCACATAAGCTTCTACACCAAAAATAGCATTGATGTCATATTTTGCGCACTCTTCAGCAAAGCGGAGGTACCCGGTCATCACACCATGATCCGTCAGGGCGACCGCCGGTGCACCAAGTTCCGCGGCACGTTTGACCAGCGTTTCTACCGTCATGACGGAATCGCGATTGGACTCATCCGTATGACAATGCAGGAAACCATATTTTACTTTTCTTTCTTCGTTCATAACTTGTCTTACTCCTCCCTCAAATTTCTTTCACAGGTTCGTGTAAATTATGGAAGAAGATAGTAAAAAGCTGGACGACAAAAAACCGCCCTGTGGCCAGGACGGTTTCTGAAAGGTTACAAAATAGCTGTTGCGAGGGCGCGCAGTTCGGTTTCGCCTTTGGTGTTGAAAACAAACGCGAGATTCCCCGTGTGATATTTTTTCGCTACGGTTTCCCGTAATTTCCTGTTCGCGCTCTGTGCTTCCAGAAAAGTCTTCAGTTCAAAGTAATTCATCCGGTAAGGATCCGGCCGCTGTGCCATCATATTGGCACGGTCCGTATGCTCTTCCTCCAACCGGACGGTTCGCATGTCGCCACTGCGACGATTTTCCTGAATGAATTTTGCCGGTTTGGCCTGTGACATTTCTTTCATATTCTCAATGTCCGGGCGTTCCTTCGGAATCGGCGCTGGCGGAGAGAGATGCTCTACTTTTGGAATATTACCACCGATCATAGACATGACCATGCCTTCCAATTCCTTCCCGGCATTTTCCAACACGATGACGAGCTGGTTCCCGTCCCGGAATACTTTCATACTTTCATAATTCATACTACTGTCTCCTTTCTCTAATCCCAACCGTCCACAACCGTTGTGAGCCTCCCCACAATCTGTTCGAACATATTCGCGGGATTTTTCACTTCCACATAATATTCTTCCCCGTACATCCGATGGAATGTTTCTTTTTTAGTCGTGCCGATACCAAATCCTATTACGTCGATATCTGCCAATCTTGCTTCCATAACAGCGGTTGTGTTTTCTCTGATTCCCATTTCCACACTGTCGTAAAAAGAAGGCAGGCCGTCAGACAGCACAAACAGGAGTTTATGTCGTTCCGGGCGTTCTTCCAGAAGTTTTGCGGCGTAGCGGATGCTGTAAGAATCAAAATTGCATCCATCTGCTTTAAAACTCACCAGGCGATGCCGTTCGGTTTCCGTATTGTCCCAGCGGATGTAATGGGTCTGTATTGGTTTCCTGCCTTCCACATGGAAGCTGAAAAAATAAAACGGAATATCGAGTTCGGCAAAAATTTCAGCCAGCGCAACAACCGTATACAGTTCTCTGGTTAATTTTTCCCCAGCCATACTGCCTGAATGATCGCCGATCACGGTGACGCACATATCCGCTTTATGTCCTTGCGCCCGGCGTTTCTGAAACATTTTTGAGCTCAGCCTGCCGGAAGCAAAACGGTTCATGTCAGCACGTCCGCTCTCACAGTGTATTTTACGAACCCTGTCAGAAAGAAAAATTTCCCGTAGTTCTGACACGGTTCCGGCGATTCCACCCTGCATCGTGTGCAGAATTTTGTCATAACGCTGTACATGCTTTGGACTAGGCTCTGAAGCATATCTGTTTATTGCCTGAATATGCCGATATTCCGATTTGTTATTCAATTCTTCGAACTGGTCGAAGTCGCGGTAATACCGTTTTTTGTCCGTTGCATTTGTTTCAGGTTCATGCATATATGAACGAATACCTTCCAGGATATTTTCCCGGTCTTTTTCCAAAAGTTCCGGCATTTCCGGTATCTCCTGGTTCCAGATAGAATCCTGTTCTGGCGTCTGACCATTGTTGTCCGCATGCGCTGCGCTACTCTGCCCTGTCTGGACCGCGCTATCATCCGGATGGTTGTCGCCATTATTTTTACTCTTTGCAGACACATCCGTTACCGGACGCTCATGATTTGACTGGCCCTGGCCCTGTTCCGCTTCCAGACGTTTCATGGTTTCCGTACGTCTGTTCTGTGTTGGTGTGCTGTCATTGCAGGTTCCACGGCTCCCGGTTCCGGAAGCCTCCCGGTCGGCGCCACTTTTCCCGCGCTTTTCCATTGTTTGAGCAATCTGCGACTCCATCTCTTCTTTCTTTTTCTCGGAATATCCGGCCCACAACCTTGCACATTCCGCATAAATCGGAAATACGGCGTCAATTCGTTTCTTTGGATCCATTTCATTGATTGCATCATAAAATGGTCTGGCGATCTTTAAAAAAATACCGCGGGCTGACTGGAAGGAAAAATTACCTTTCAGAATGCCGAGATCCCCAAACTGGATTAGCGCATTGATCACTTCCTCGATTGGATAGCGGCAGCCTTTCTGAAAGTCACCGGACAGTTCGTAAATTTTGCGGATCGTATAACCCAGTGCCGCAAGCGGTGTGCCACCGATGACTCTGGACGCCATATTTTCAATGGCTGGATCTTCTACCAGGTTCACAAAAATACAGTACATCCGGATATCCAGTTCTGTCTTCAACAGTTTTGTCCTGGAAAGTGTGCTGATGGAGCGCTGCATGTAACTGAAATTTGTGAATACCTGATGCAGCGCCTCATGCACACATACTCCATAACGCAGCGTCGCCGCTTCTTTTTCATCAATCATCTGGAACAGTGGATGTTTTCTGGCTACATATACCGTATTCCCGGCTTTTGTGTAGCCAAGCTCGCCGTCCTCCGCTTCCAGTACGCGCATCTCCCTTCCAACGATACCGGTCACAATTCCGGAGTACATATTTTTCTCCGCTTCCCAGCGGACTGTTTCTTTATCCATGTGATTTCCTCTTTCCGTATAAGATTGTTCGCATACTGCGATCAAGTGGTTTTTGTATAATTAACCATAGCCTGAAACATTCCGGCCATATACTTATCCGCAACGCGCTTGTTCTTCACAGCCAGTGCGCCATAAAGGCTGTCAATAACTGCTTCCCGCGGTTCCACACCCTCTTCTATAGCGTTCAGTGCGTCAATGCACTGCCGGATGGAAACCTCACGCAGCAGCTTCCGTTCCTGGTCCGTTTCTTTCAGGGATTTTCGCAACTTTTTATACTGCCCATACACGTAACGGATATCATCCGTGGAGTATCCTCGTTTTCTAAGGGATTCCATCATGTCCTTGTCTCCCATTTCCCCGACGAGGTATTTGGACGTAAAACGCTGAGAACAAGCAGAGTTTAAGGAAGTGGTTCCCTCTGTCTCCAGGTTCATGGTTCCGATGATCACCGTCAATGGATGTCTCACGATCCGTTCGTAACCATTCCGTTTAATGATATACGGATATTCCATCGCCTGATTCAGAACGGATGTGAAGATGTTGGCTCTGGCCAGATTGATCTCCTCCAGAAGCAGAATGCCTCCGTTTGCAAAACCCTCCAGGAACGCTGTTTCCACGAATGAGAGCTTGCCTTCTACGATCTTATTTTTTCCCTCGAATTCGTCTTCCTCGGAATCCTCGTTAAAGGTTACCTCATAGATCGGCATGCCTGTTGATGCGGAAATGGCATTGGCAAGTGCTGTTTTTCCGGTACCCGGATCGCCATAAAAGAGCATATTTACATAGTCGGAACGGATCATTAACGGGTCTGTGACTCCACATTGCAGGTTAGTCACCATGTTTTTACCGATACGCAGGTCGATTTTTTTCATAACCTTGTAGAAGGTGTCCGTCGGTGTGAAATCATCCAGGAATGACACGGGACGGATGCGGTCTTTCTGCTCATCCTTCCACTCATAATCCACATGATGCTCCATATTACGGAAACTTTTCATGTTGTCATTCTGTTTCTTGACTGCTTTTTTAGGCTCTTCTTTTTGTGCGATGCCTCGGAACAGCCTGCATGGTTCTGCGTTTTTCTCCATCGAAAACTGATTTGACATATCGTTTAACAAACGGCTGCGATATGCCAATAACAGTTCCTCCTCAGTCAGAGTGTCCTTGGCTTGATAGACACTTCTTGCCGGTTTTGCGAAGTCATATAAAAATGAGTCGCAGAAATGATAGATACCAGTGGTGAGCTTATCATAATCCACATTTGTATCCTGCATTGCAGCTATCACATCCATATAACTTTTGCGGATAACCGGCACTGTCAGAATCGCCAAGACAGCCAGGGCTGCGGTAGCGCATATCGTATCTGATGCTTTGTCATAGACCTGCGGATACTCTCCATCCATTTCCGCATAGCACCACACCGTGTTTCCTCCCTTATCCCGAAATTCCAGGTAAACACGGTCGGAACTGCCAGCGCAGGAGAGCTGTCCGTCTTTTACATAATCGAACAGAACGGCCACATTGCTAAGCGTGACATTATAGTCCTCTACATGATTTGACGCCGCAACACTCCGCTTATGTGTATCACAAAGCCCGGTACGGAATTTGGTTTCTCCGGTGTAATGTCCGGGGATTGTTTCGAATGCGATTTGAGGACGCACCAGTAATTCAGTTATACTTTTTTCCATAGTTTTTTCCTTTCGTATCTCAAATTTCTGTTATAGGTTCAAACCAATTATGGGATGAGATGTATATGAAAAATCCGCCCATCAGGGCGGACTTCGTGGAATAAGAGTATATGAGAGGATCTTCCATTCCAAAGGGACGGTGCTACGCTTCTGCACGTGTGAACCACTCGAAAACTCTTTTTAAAGTTCCATCTGCTTTGGTCATTGCACTCAATCCAATGAATAAGTGCCAGCTTTGCGGCTCCACTAAGATCGCCCCGATTGTCGCGTAATACATCGGTTTTTTATCATGGTGCTCAATAGCGATCTGGACCGTGTTAATATAATGATACTGTGGGCTCTGACCCACTCTCAAATATTGAACCATTGTGTCCACATAGTTACCGACATCTTGTAAGGTCCAGTCTTCCCGGTATTGAAATGTAAGGTAAATACTATACATGATCCGAATGATACAGATTAACAGATCGCGGTCTTCGTATCCGTTGCAGGCGCAGCGGAGAAAATTCATGTCCAGCACCAGCATTCTTTCCAATTCAGAAAAATCCTCAATATATTTTCTCTGCATATAGTGTCCTCCTTTTGTCGCAACATTGCACAAACGAATTTTTCGTTATTGTACGTTGCACTCCGATTCTTCCAAAACAATATCTGTATCTGGCACCGTAACAGTCGCTTCTGTTTCTGTAATTCGTGTTTTGTCAGATGCAGGCCCTGCCGGTTTTGTCGGCTCTGCCTGATCTGCCTGATCCATCATCTCTTCTTCTTTCGTTTCTGAATGTTCCGAGGTTGTTTTTTCGGTTTCGTTTGCGATTCCTGGCATCGATTCAGTCTCTGATGTCGTTTCATCCGGTGTTTTTATCGAAGGTTGCAGTTCTGGACTGTATTCATTCGAAGACCATGTTTCCTGCGTTTGTGCCTCCCACGTTTCTATTTCCGTTTTACTCTGTTCGACTTTTTTCTCAACGGTTCTTTTCCCATATTCTTTTTTGTATATTGCATCGGAAATTTCCTTTACGCGTCCTGATACCTGATACTTAATCGAATCATACAGAAATTCATGTAGGATAGAAACGTTATCTGCCAATGATTCCGGGAACACGTAATCCCCGCCAATGTTTTTACAGGAATATTGAGTCGGAAATCCCTGCGTTTCTGCAATATGCAGTTTCATAATATTCTTTGCGGCTGCAAGAAGATCATCCATATCAATGGAAGAAGCTGTCTGCGGAAAGACTGTTTCAATAATGTTGTTAAGCGTGGCGAAGTCCGCATGTTTTGCTTTTTCCAATACCAGTTGCAACACTTTCTGCTGGCGTTCCGTTCTTTTAAAATCATTATCCATTAAACGCAACCTACAATATGCCACAGCCTGTACACCATCCAGATGCTGCATCCCCGGCGCTTTTAGCTGATAAGAACCTATACCGGTTGATTTTACGGTTTCTGTAATGAAGGCATTGATGTAGCGGAATTCGCTTTTGGTAACTTCGAGATCTACTCCACCGAGGATATTAATGGCATCCGCCACACTTTTCCATGTCACGGCTACATAATCATCGATTTCCACATCCAGATTTTCATTCAGCATTTGTACAGCCTGCTTTGGCCCACCGGTTGCGTAAGCAGCATTGGCTTTACGGCACTTGCCATTCCCGATATTCATGCAGGTATCACGATATACGCTGACCATTTTAATGGCACCGGTCTTTCCATTCATGTCAAACAGGATGATTACATCCGAATTTCCATTTTTTAAATTTTCAGGGTTTCTGGAGTCTAATCCGAACCCGGCAATGGTCCAGTGATCGCGCAGTTTCATAGTTTCTTCTTTTGCGATATTTTCGTTTACCATTTCCTTTACTTCTTGTTTATCTACCGTCTGTATCATTGCCATGGCATGATCTGCTTTCTGTCTGGTCGTAGAAATGATTGCGGCAACGCCAATACCAATGAATGCCAACAAAGTGATTCCCAGATAAACTATCCGTCGTTTAAATTTGTCTTTCATAGTTCTCCTTTCCTACGCTGGATTTTCTCTGGAAAATTATGGGAAAAATATTTGAATTATTGGTATGGTTTCTATACAGACCCGCACATAAGGCGGGTCAGCGAAAATTAACAATAATTTCGCCATATGAAATACAAATTTAACTTACTTTGATGCCGTTTATGCTGCAAATTCCATTCAACGGAAGCACCAGGCATCTGACGCCGTCCACCACTTTGGTTTCAATGGAAGATCCTTCTCCCAGTTTTGCGGAGACCACGGCCTCTTCCGTTTTAATTTCCAGTTTGGAAGCATTCAGAACATTTTCCGGAAGCAGCTCCTTTCCCTTTCCTACCACTTCGTCATAAATCCGATCAAACGTTTCGAGATCTGTTTCATCAGCTCCACTTTCCTCAAAAATGGAACGCAGTTCATCCTTATTCATACCGCCATTATTTTGATCTTTCTTTTCTTCCGCAATACGCGCAAGATTATCATTGACAGATTTGACAAAGGCAAATTCCGGGGATGCACCAAATGTCTTTTCTACCACGGTCTCAAACATTTGTTTCTGTTCTTCCGCAGATTCCGGCATTGTTGCCCCAAACATCGTTCTAAAAAATACCGTCTGTTTATCGATGCTTTTCTTCGTATAACATAATGCAGCGTGGATATCCGTGGAGCGATCATTGAAAGCTGGGAATAAAAATCCATGCGTCGGCATTTCCACATTCCAGGAACGCTTACGATTTTCCACGGTCTTCGCTTCTTCATTATAAGCAAGCCCCGGTTTGTCCAAAGACATCGGACAGATGCTGCAGAGCAGGTACCGGAACACTTCGTCGGACGCATCATTCAGTGTAGCGTTGTCAGAGGTTTTTCCCGGAATGTCGTAACTCCCGTATGCGAGAATAATCGCATAGTTCCCAACGATATCATAGGTATCAATGATGTTCTGGAAAAATTCTTCGACCAGTTCATCATCCTTCAGCTCGCTTTTTCGCAGTCGCATCATAAACTCCTGCTCACCATCCTCTTTTTCTGCGGCCAGTGGTATATCTAAGTTATGTACATTTTTGCCGATTTTTCCAGACAAAGTCTTTTTAAAGATTTCATAATATTTAAAGACCTCCTCTTCCGGAAGGGAAAGAAATGTATCACCAAATGATGACAGAATTTCTTTTTCTCCATTGACGCAGCATCCGCGGATGCGGCTGATATTGCATTCCTGGGGTGACATTGTTTTTTTAATTTCCGTGATCTCCCGTTTAAACATACGAAAAGCCTCCATTCATTTTTTTGTTCAGGGAAATTATGGAGAGAAAAAGAATGTTTTTGGTTTTGAGATAGAAAAAAGAGATCTCCACGAGATCTCTTTTGTGTAACGAAGAATGTAGTATGCAAAAATAAGACCATCATCTGTTACCGCCTTGATATCTGCCGTTTCCAGACGGTTGAAATAATGTGATTTTTTCCACCCCCCTAATTCTTTCTCTGCTATCGCTCCATATCTTCGACTTCCATTTTTTGTTCCTGTCTCCATACGGCGTCCATTTCCGGCTGCCATTCCGTGAAAGATTCTTCTTCCCTTTCCCAATCATCCAGATCCCGTACCATGTTCATTCCGGGGTCATATTCTACATCCAGATCGTCCGGTTCCCGTTTCTGCGTGACATCCATTTCCGGCTGGCATTCCATATCTGCTCCGGTCTCGCGTTGTATATCTTGTGCAAACATCTGAATGCAGTCGTTACAGATCCACTCCTGAATCTGAGTCAGCCCAAGTCCCCTTGCCATGCTTTCCAGATTTCCGTATATCCGGTCGCCGTATGCAATGGAACAATTTTCCACCCGCCCATCATAAGAATCATTAATCAGTGTAATGCTCTGATGTTCAAGCATCGGATGACTGAAACTGCGATAATCGTTTGCGGTTAATTCCTGTGCGGACTTCCGATCCACTTCCATTTCCTTGCCGTTTTCCAGAATGGTTTTTGTATTGTGTACCTGCATCATATCGGTTGTATCCAGATAACGGCATACGCGATGGCAGGCGTCTCTTGCAATATAACAGACTATCTGATCCGGCTGCAGATAATCACCCAGGATTTTGGGAGTTCCCTGTGTGCGGCAAACAACGGTTCCCTGCATGTTCTTGTATTCTTCCAGGGCTGCTATCCGCAATAGCTGAATAAAACCTTTTGCGTTCATGGAAATCGGAGTTGCCGTATATTCAAGTTGCGCTTCCTCATCCTTACCATGTCCCTGTGTCGGTACGATTAAACCACGCGTCGCAATGGCTGACAGGTCACCTCCATCCATGGAAAGGCCGGTTCGATGAGCCCAGAGCTGTTGTGCGTTATTCCTGGTTTCCAGAAACATCTGTTCAATTTGCTTCCCGGTTTCATACGGGATTTGTCGTTCTAATTGTGCACACTCCTTTTCAAACTGCTGACGGATTTGTCGTTCTTCCGCATTTTGGCATAAAGTATCCGGGATATGATACCATCCATCCCGCGAAGGAACCATCAGATGTTCGCCGGTCATACGTGAGGCATGTGTCAATGTTCCATCCTTGTCCTTGATATAAGGATAGCCACTTCCGTACAACTCCTTCCACTGTTGCTGCAGATCCTGCTGCTGCTGTTCTATTTTTCGGTGCATAGCTTCGCGTATCGGTGCTGTCAGGTACGAATCAGCAAATGGGAGTCTGATACGATCAATGTTTTGTCCTTGTCTTTCCAGGGACTGTATGTGATGCATGCGGTCCATCAGATCGTTTGATAATGCGACCGTGTTATACTGATATTTTTCCAAAAGTTCACGATTTTTAAATTCCAACATAGCCCGTTTCCTCCTTGCTTTTGCAATTATGGGAACGGATTTCATCTGTTTCGGACAAAAAAAAATAACGACGGGTTCGTCGTTGTTTCTGTTGGAACAATATACAGATTGATCGTATAAAATTGTATCGAAAGACCTTTCAAAGTTATCTGTCTTTTTTTTGGCTGATTGTGGATAACCTTGTTTTAGTCCATTATTTTACAACGCTATTGCAATAATCAGACGATTCTTTGGATTACAACACGTAAAAAATCGTCCAGGTTTTATATGTTTCGTTTAAAAAAGAGGAGAAAATCAGCATAAATGAATGAAATGTCCATAAAAAACACCTCATTGTGGGGCAAACATGCACTTTTGTCTTATACGTCCGGGAAACACATACAGAATCTGATTGTCTCCGGGGTGAGGACTTTTGTGACGGAGTTTACTTCGCCTCCGATATAGCGGGCGGGCTGCTGCACGCTTAAAAGGATTTCATCATCTAACGCTAATTTTCTCATGTTCTTCTTACTTTTCACCTGACTTTTTTATTTGCACACAATATAGACTGCCTTATTATACGGTATTTTTCTGGTTTGTGCAAGGGACTCTTTGGCTGTGGCATCTGCAGCACACTCTCTATCTGGCATAGTTTTTATTACCACTTATTATAGCATAGCTTACCGATATTGTAAGCAATGGTTCCTGCACAAAGGGAAGGAGTTTCCACACAGTTGCAAATAGCACATACGAGGAGGTTTTCCCATGAAACTTCTTTTAACCGCATTTGATCCCTTCGGAGGAGACAAAGTCAACCCAGCTCTGGAAGCTGTCAGGCTGGTCTCTGAAAAAGTAGGAAATGTCGAGGTGGTAAAGCTTGAGGTTCCGACCGTCTTCCGCAAATCCATTGCAACCGTAGCCACTGCCATTGCAAAAGAAAAACCGGACGCAGTGCTCTGCATCGGCCAGGCAGGCGGACGTTACGACATCACCCGCGGCATTGAGGCAGCCATTGCAGCCATTGGAGAATATGAGGAAGATATCCGTACCGCAGAAGGACAGACACACTGAACAACAGACAAACAGTGGCGCCGCGTTCGAATTCGAACACGGCGCCACTATTTGTCTGAAAAATAGCATCATCTGCTTCTGGTTTTATTTTGTCTTTTCAACAGAAATAACTTCTCCCTCAAACGGATCTACCTCCGAAATCGTTCCCGTATAGGTTACAGTAACCGTATCTCCGCTGCTGACATTCTCCAGACCTTCCGGCTTTTCTTCAAAGGTAAAGCTATATGGGGTATTATTCGCATCCGTAACAACGAACATGAAATCCTTTATCTCATCAATCGTTCCTGTCAGTTCTTTTTCTTCCGCTGTTCCTTCCTGTTTTCCCTCCTCGCTGCTGCTTGCCGCGACAGTATCCTGCTTCACTTCTGTCTTTCCGCAGCCTGTAAATAATCCGGCACAAAGCATCATACCGATTCCTATCGCAATTATTTTTTTCTTCATGATCAATATCCTTCTTTCTTAGATGATCCGTATTCTCTGAATACGTTGTCAAGATGTAACTATTCAGTAGGTCTGCGCACATGCTGCGCTGACCGTAAGAACACATAGG
>ERZ809074.405-NODE-405-length-69262-cov-16.799673_pt1 | contig 69262 bp, 48 predicted proteins | sample MGYA00520795_ERZ809074 | MGnify/ENA primary metagenome ERZ809074 (study PRJEB31570, sample SAMEA3212989) | Homo sapiens | biome: human-gut; feature: human gut; material: fecal | place: Sweden | collected 2011 ...
AGTACTGTTGCAGGACACAATCCCGTTGATACACATACATTATATTCTAATGGTTCAAATTATCAAAGACTCAATCCGCAAGGTCATGGAGCTAATTCTATACCTCATGGGCATGGTCATTTGAGAGGAACTGGTAGTGGCTTAAAAGGTCAAGGACCTTCTATAGATATATATGGAAATGTTGTTCCCAGAAATAGTCCTGCGGCCCATTGGAAAATAAAATTTAGAAGGAGAAAATAATGAATAAAATTGTAAATAATTTGATCGGGTATGGAGAAGAATATATTTCTTATATAGGGATAGATCTAATCAAAGAAGAAGTAAAAATTGGGATTAAAAATATTTTTAGACCTGGGTCTAATAATTGCGAGTTTGGTTTTGAAGTAGATAGATCTATTGAGGAAGGAGTTCTCATAATTACTGATGTTAAGAAAGTTTTTTTTGATTCACAAGGTACATTACCCAACGATTTAGAAAAATTAGAAGTTATTCCTATAGAAAATAATTTATATAAATTGATCTTTTACGCCTGTGATTATGACAAAAAAAATCACACTCCTATTCCTGTAATCTTTACGATAATTGGAGAAAATGCCTATTTGATAGATATGAAAGATCCAGATAAAAAAATTATAGAATAATCAGTATTTACTGTTATTGATTTTTTAATTTCTCTATATAATGATCCCCCTTACGGATATAAGAAACGTTTTGGAAAGGATAGCTGTAACAATACATATCAGGAAGGAAGCACGAATTATCTATCGACGATTCAGTATCGCTGCAAAAGCGTGTACGGAACGGAAAGCGCGGACTACGACAAAAACGGAAACATCAAGAAAATCACGGACGCGAACAAGAGCGTAATATACAGCTATGACGATATTAATCGTTTGGTGTCGGAAGAAAACGGGTTTATTGGAAAGAATCACTATTACAGCTACGACGCGGACGGAAACCTTGGTGACGTGTATACGCAGGCAAATAGTTCGAAGACGTGGGAGAAGAAGGAAAGCTATCATTATGCAAGCGGGAACAAGAATCGTCTTATGAGTATCACGGAATACGACATGGTGAACAATACGAGTCGGGAAGTGAGTATCGCGGGGAACTACGACGCATTGGGAAATCCGGGGGAATACCGAGGGAACGTATTGGAATGGAAGCGGGGAAGAGTGCTGACGAAGTACGGGAACATAGCGACGTACAGATACGACAGCTAAAATTAAGAGGGATAGAAATAAAAAAGAGGCTGAATTCAGCCTCTTTTTTGCCGCGATATTTTTTTTATTAAATTCAGGCGCTCCTCTCTTTCCAAAAAGCGCCATTCCTTCGTTTCTGTTCTCTACCAACTGAATTTTACCGCAATATCCTGATTGTGATCTCCGAATTTCTTTCCGAATAAATTGATTCCGCCCTTGTATTTGGCATTATCTTTGATGCCGATTTTAATAGAAAGGTAATCCTTTTCGTTTTGCCTTATGTCCGCGAACGTTTTGGAATTAATTTCGTTCGCGCCTAGCATACAGCCTTTATCGTTGATTTTCCACGTGACCAATACACCGTATTGCGTCATGGAATCGGGCCACCATTCGGGGTTCAGCCTACCCCGCCTGTCCCCGAAATCTCCGGGACTAGTGTAAGTGCCGATTTCTATATCGTTGACCCAAAGGGTGATGTCCGACTTGAAATCGTTGCGGTAAAAGGGCGCTTCCGAACAGGCTTCGAAAGAAATTTCCATTTTTTTCGCATTGGGCGGGATCTCGTTTTTTGCGATTCGGTATTCGAGATATCCGCTGCTGAACCAGATAAGCTCCGCTTTGTAACGTTCGGGCTTGAAGAAACAATTATTCTCCGTATCCACGCCGAGATTGCCCGCGATCGTTGCGATCCCGCAATCGGGACGAACGTGACAGTCGAAATACGAACCGATGGGGAGAGAAATTTTTATCTCGTCCGCCCGCACCGTGTCGTCGTTTTGCAGATCTACCGAAATGCCGTCGCAGCAGCGGGAGCACAGGCGGGAACGCCCGAGCTGCGAAAACTGCATTTCCGTCTTGATGAGTCCGCAGCTTTCCAAAATATCCACGTTGAGGGAGGTGGAAGAAATGGGCTGATTCAAAAGTTCGCTTAATTCCTTGATATTCATGCTCTTCACATTCAAGGATTTGATGATTTCCAGCCGATTGGGAGAGGAGATGGCGCGCGCGATCTCTAAAAGAGAATTTTCTTCTTTTAAGTTAAGCTGTATAATTTTCAGCATGATTTCACCTCTTTTTTCTTATTATACCATAAAAAAAATAGATGTCAAGGAGGGCAAGGGGGGGTATTCAAGATTTTACTAAAATGGGGGTAGATTATAAAAATATTTTCTGACTATGTATTTACACTTTCTTTTTTTAATGATATATTGAAATTGCAAAAGCAAAGATGAAGAAAATTTCAGAGAGGATTATAGACTATGGCATTCACTAGGACGGAATATCCAAGACCGCAATTTCAGAGAAAATTTTGGCAAAATCTCAACGGAAGCTGGGGATTTTGTTTCGACGACGAGGAACGCGGCGTAGCCGAAAAATTTTATGAAAGGGAAGAACCGTTCGATATGCGGATAAACGTACCGTTTACTTATCAGAGCAAGGCGAGCGGACTGGGACTGGACGAGCAGCACGAAGTGATGTGGTACAGGCGGACGTTTGCCTTGGAGGACGCTTTGAAGGGGGGCAGGGTATTGCTGAGCTTCAATGCCGTCGATTATAAGGCGGACGTTTGGCTGAACGGGACCTATGTCGGCGGGCACGTCAACGGCTATACCTATTTTTCTTTCGATGTGACAGACTATCTTCAAGACGAGAACGTGCTCACCGTAAAAGTCACCGATCGCTACGACACGTCGCAGCCCCGCGGCAAGCAGTTTTGGAAAAGGGAGCCGAGCCGCTGCTGGTACGTGGCGAGTTCGGGCATCTGGCAGAGCGTCTGGCTGGAAAAAGTAGGCGAGGGACATATCCGCTCCGCTCTCATCACTCCGAATATCGACGCCAATTGCATTTCGGTGGATTTCGAGGGGCAGGGGCGCTACGACGGCGTGAAATTCACCGTTTCCTATCAGGGACAGAGGGTAAAGGTGCAGTATTGTTCCCTGTCCGAACGGGACGAAAGAATCAACGTCTGGATCAAGGAAGAGGACAGCATCGACGAGATCCACTTCTGGTCGGTGGAGCGTCCCAATCTTTACGATCTGAAAATGGAACTTACCTTAAACGGCGAAACAGTGGACGAGGTGGACACGTATTTCGCCTTCCGCAAAATAAGCGCGGAAAAGGATAAGATCCTCCTCAATAACATTCCCCTGTATCAAAAGCTCGTCCTCGACCAAGGCTATTGGGAGGAAACGGACTTGACGCCGCCGAGCGCGGAAAGCCTGAAAGAGGACATTCTCCTCGCCAAGAAAATGGGCTTTAACGGGGGACGGAAGCATCAAAAGGTGGAGGATCCATATTATTATTACTATGCGGATAAGCTTGGCTTTCTCGTCTGGGGGGAAATGCCCAGCGCCTATCAGTATAACCTGCGGGAGATCGGCCTGCACACTTCGCAGTATATCGAACTCGTCAAACAGCTCTACAATCATCCCTCCGTCATCGTATGGGTGCCCTTAAACGAAAGCTGGGGGGTGCGCAAGCTGTTGACGGACGGGCGGCAGAAGGAGTATGCCCGCACCATGTACCACCTCACCAAGGCGATGGATTCCTCCCGCCTCGTCAGCACCAACGACGGCTGGGAGCAGGTGGAGGAAACGGATATCGTCAGCATCCACGACTATGCGCCCGTGGGCGACGGATGGGGAGAAAAGTACGCGAAGGACAAACTCAGCGACTTGTTCCCGATGGCGCGCCGCCTGATGGGATTCGGAGAAACATTGGATCCGGAAAAGCCCGTGATCATGACCGAGTACGGCGGCGTGGCGTTAAAGCTCAACGGCGTCAAGAATTTAGGCGAAGAAAAGGACGGGGAAAAGTGGGGATACGCGGTGGATAACTGCGTGGAAAGCTTTTTGAAAAGATATGAAAATTTAAATAGGGGCGTATTTTCGTGCGAGTTCGCGGGCTTTTGCTATACGCAGCTCACGGACGTGAAACAGGAAGTCAACGGACTGATGGACGTACACCACAAGATGAAGTTCGATCCCGTGGAAATCGTAAAGCGCAACGACGAAAATATGTATAAGTAAGCCATGGAACAAGGTATCGTTTTTTCAATCGAGGAATTTTCCGTCTATGACGGTCCGGGAATCCGCACCACGGTGTTTTTCAAGGGCTGCCCGATGCGGTGCAATTGGTGCCACAATCCCGAGGGATTAGAACCGCGCGTGCAGATTGTCAAAAATCCCAACGGCTGTCTGCATTGCGGCGCCTGCGAACGCGTATGCCCCGACAGGGAAAAATGTACTCTCTGCGGCAAATGTATCGCGGTTTGCCCGCGGAATCTGATCCGTTTCAGCGGCGAAATTTACACGGCGGAGCGCCTGACGAAAAAACTTCTCAAAAACGCAGATTATCTCAACGAATGCGGGGGAGGCGTCACCTTTTCGGGCGGCGAGTGCCTGCTGTACGCGGACTTTTTAGCGGAAGTCATCGGGAATTTGAAAGGCAAAGTGCACACCGCCATTCAGACGTGCGGCTACGCGGACAGCGAAAAGTTCAAAAGAGTGCTCTCCGTCGTCGATTACGTGATGTATGATCTGAAAGTGATGGATAGGGAACGCGCCGTCCGCTATACGGGCTGCGACAATACCCTGATTTTAAAGAACTATCAGATTTTAAGCGACAGCGGCGTTCCGTTCGTGGCGCGCGTGCCCTTGATACCCGGCGTGACGGATACCGGGGAAAATCTAAAAGCGATCGCGGAGCGGGTGAAAAATTCAAACGCCTCGGGCGTGGAACTGCTCCCCTATAATAAAATGGCGGGCAGTAAATACAAATTGGTGGGAAAGGAATATCAACCGGTTTTCGACGAAAAAGCGGAAGTGAATATCGATACGGCCCTCTTTGAAAGAGAGGGAATTCCCGTAAAAGTGATGTGAATGATAAAGAAGGAGGCAATATACAATGAACGACAGGATTAAAGCGGTCTATCAAAGACTGCAAAAGCGTGAATACAGAAACCTGCGCGGCGAAAACGAGGTCGTTTTATCCGAGGCTTTTTACGCCGAGCATAAAAACCTCTCCTTACGCAGCGCGGCAAGGCTCCTCAAAATGGCGGAGGCGGAAAAAGCGGTGCTTTTCCCGGAAGACCGCATCGGCATGATGCGGACGATCAAAAAAATCCCCGCGCTTTTGACGAAACAAGAGTCGGAGGAGATCCGCGACACGCATTTTATATTCGATTCGGCGCAGGTGGGGAATATTTCCAGCGATTACGAGGGGATTTTAACGCAGGGCTTTCAAAAAAAGCGGGAACAGATCCGAAGGCAGATGAAAAAATTTGCCGGGGACGAAGAAAAATGCGAAGAGCTGAAAGCGATGGACGTGTGCATCGACGCCGTGGAGCTGATGGCGAAAAAATACCGCGAGGAAGCCAAACGGATGGGGATAACCGAGCTTGCCGAGGCGCTCGCAAACGTCCCCGCGAAAGCCCCTGAGAGCTATTACGAAGCGCTGGTGATGCTCCGCCTCCTCAATTTCGTCTTATGGCTTAACGGCAACAAACACAATACGCTCGGGCGCTTCGACGTCTATATGTATCCCTTTTTCAAAAAGGACATGGACAGCGGAAAACTCGACAGGGAAAAGGCGCTGGAACTTACGAGCGAGTTTTTCATCGATCTGAATTTTGACGCCGACCTCTATCCCGGCGTGCAGCAGGGGGACAACGGGCAGAGCCTCGTCCTCGGCGGCGCGGGCAAAGACGGAAAGGAAGTGTATAACGAACTCAGCGAGATCTGCCTTGACGCTTCCCTGTCTTTGAATCTGATCGATCCGAAAATAAATATCCGCGTCAATAAGGACACGCCTTTTGAAACGTACTATCACGGCACCCTTCTCACCAAACAGGGGCTTGGTTTCCCGCAGTATTCCAACGACGACGTGGTGATTCCCGCGCTCGTGAAAATGGGCTACGAATTGGAGGACGCGCGCAGCTACGTCGTGGCGGCGTGCTGGGAATTTATCATTCCCGGAGTCGCTTACGACATCCCCAATATCGACGCGCTGAACTATCCGCAGGTGGTGCTGGACGCCGTCAAGGCGAAGATAGAAAAATGCGGCACTTTCGAAGAGTTCATGACGGAAGTCAGGAAGGGCATCGCCTATTCCTGCGAAGCGATGGCGGAAAATACGAGAAATATCTTCATCGAGCCTTCCCCTTATCAATCCCTCCTGATGACGAACTGCGTCAAAGAGGGCAAAGATATCGCGGACGGAACGAAATACAATAATTACGGCTTTCACGGCGCCGGACTTTCCACGGCGGCGGACAGCCTCGCCGCCGTCAAAAAGCTGGTGTTCGACGAAAAGAAGATTGCCGCGGCGGAGCTTGTCAAGGCGCTCGAAAACAATTTCGCGGGATATGAAAAAATCCGTAGCCTCTGCCTTGCCTCCCCCAAAATGGGCAACAACGACGATTACGTGGACGACATTGCCGTAGAACTCACCGACTGCTTCGCCGACAGCGTAAGCGGTCTGAAAAACGACCGCGGCGGCATTTTCCGCGCGGGTACGGGCAGCGCCATGTATTATATCTGGTTTTCCGAAAATCTGGGCGCGACGCCCGACGGGAGGAAGGCGGGGGAGCCTTTCAGCGCCAATTATTCCCCCTCCCTCAATATCAAATTCGAGGGCGTGCTCTCCGTGATTCACTCTTTCACCAAACCTCATTTGGAGAGGATCTGCAACGGCGGTCCGCTCACCCTCGAATTTCACGACACCCTCTTCCGCAACGACGAGGGGACGCAAAAAGTCGCGCGGCTCGTCCAATTGTTCGTGGAGAGCGGCGGGCATCAGCTGCAATTGAACGCGGTCAACCGCGATTGCTTGCTCGACGCGCAGAAGCACCCCGAGGATCATAAAAATCTCATCGTGCGGGTATGGGGGTGGAGCGGCTACTTCAACGAGCTCGATATAGAGTACCAAAATCACATCATCAAACGGCTTGAATTTTTAAGCTGAAATATAGAACGAGGAGGAAAAGGATACATGAAGCATTTTAAATGGGCTCTGAGCCTGCTTTTGGCGGGGGCGTTCTGTCTTTCGGGCGCGGGCTGCGGCGGCGAGGGGACGAAAAACGACGCTACTTTCGGCACGGCGATGAACGACGCGTTTTATAACCCCCTTCGGGTGGAATCGGGGCTCGGCGATCCGTGGGCGTACAAACACGACGGAAATTATTATCTCACATACTCCGAGGGCACGCAGATCACCGTCACGAAATCTCCGTGGATGACCAATCTCACCGCCAAGGCGGGCGACGAAACGCGGACGAAAGTGGTCGCCCGGCAGAAGGCGATGTCCCTTGTCGAAATCTGGGCGCCCGAGATCTTTTTCTTCGACGGGCATTGGTATATCTATTTCACCGCCACGCGCGACAACAGCGACAACGAGATCAAGGACGCCAACAGAAGGACGTATTGCTTGAAGAGCAAGGGGGAAGATGTCTTCGGCGAATGGGAAAACGTCGTGGAAATCAAACTTCCCGAGGATCTTCGCGCCATCGACGCCACGTTTATGGATTATAACGGCAAACAGTATATCGTTTGGGCGGGGTGGCCGGAAAAGAACCATACCATAGATTATCGTCAGGATCTTTATATAGCCGAGCTTGCCGAAAAAGACCCCACCAAGGCTAAGACGACGGAGGGAAAGCGGGTGATGATCTCGACGCCCGAATACGATTGGGAGAAGCTTGGCGCGAGCCAGAACGAAGGCCCCGTCGTCACCTATTCGCCTCAGGGCAATCCCGCCTTGCTTTTCTCGGGTTCGTATTCGGGGTCGGACGGCTATTGTATCGGCTATCTTACGCTCGAAGGCTCGGAGAAGGATCCGCTCCATCCGGACAGCTGGACGAAGGGCGAAAAGCCCCTGATGGAAACGGAGGACGAAGTGATTTCTCCGGGACATAACTCGGTGGTGAAGTCCCCCGACGACAGCGAATATTGGATCGCCTATCACGCCGCGAAATATTCGGGCGCGGGCTGGGACAGGACGCTGCGCTATCAGAAAATGACTTGGAATGGAAACGTTCCCGTTGTGGAAAGGATCTACTCCTACAACGAAGCCGTGCCCATGCCTTCCGGAGAAAAGACGAACAGAATCCGTTACGAAGCGGAGGACGCCGTACTCGGCGAAAGCTGTACGGTTACGGAGGTGACCTATGAAAACGGCGAGGGGACGATTCCGGCGGCATCGGGCGGCAAAGCGGTGCGTATTTCGGACGCGGAGGATAAACTCACGTTTAAAGTAAACGTCAAAGCGAACGGACAGTATCGGATACTTCTCAGATATTCCAATCAGGCGGTTTCCGCAACGACGGTGGAAATGATCGTCAACGGCACTTCTTATCAGCTGTATACGCCGAAAACGCCCTATGACGACACCTTTTCCAACAACGCGTTTTTCTGCGACTTATTCCTGAAACCCAACGGCCCCAACGACATCGAAATCAAATGCGATCAGAACATTCTGCTCGACTGCATCGTAGTGGACGCTTTGGATAAATAATAATGAGAAAAAAGATTTTTGGCGTTCTGCTTTCCGCGATTTTGTTTTTCGGCTTCGGGGCGGCGGGGTGCAAAGGCGGCGAACTCATGAAAGGAACGCAAATGAACGGCACGTTCTATAATCCCGTCAATCTCACGGGACACGACCCTTGGTATTACAAGCGCGGAGAGGAGTACTATTACGTGGTCTGCGAAACGCTGAACGGGGAACAGACGCTCACGATCACCAAATCCAAAAGCCTCACGACGCTGTTTCCGGATTTCAGTAACCCCGAGGTGACCAAGATCGTTTCTCCGGTGCGCGCTTTGGGAATCCAACAGATCTGGGCGCCCGAGATGTTCTTTTTCGGGGGACATTGGTATCTGCTGTTCACGGCGGCGCCCCTCGAATTCGAGGAGCCGGACGGGATAGACGGCGCGCGGCGCACATATATCATGAAGAGCGAAGGCGAGGACGCTTTCGGGGACTATGCTCCGCCCGTCAAGCTGGCACTTCCCGAGGACAAGCGTTCGATAGACGCCACTTTTATGGACTATAAAGGCAGACAGTACGTGATTTGGTCGGGGTGGCCGAATCGGGTACATACCGCCTTTTGGACGCAGAATCTCTATATCGCCGAACTCGAACCGGGGGATCCGACCCAAGTCAGGGAAACGTCCGACGGGGGCAGGTATTTGATCAGCGAGCCGAAAGAGGATTGGGAGCGGCTTGGCGCGAGTCAGAACGAAGGTCCCTGCGTCGCCTTTTCGCCGGACGGCACGCCGATCCTGATGTATTCCGCGGGCTATTCCGGCTCGGACGGCTACTCTATCGCCTATCTCACGCTGACGGGGGAGGATCCGCTTTTAAAAGAGCATTGGACGAAGTGCGATAAGCCGCTGATGGAAACGGATCTTAAAGAAAAGGACGTGATTTCCCCGGGGCATAACTCGGTGGTGAAGTCGCCGGACGGAAAAGAGGACTGGATCGTTTATCACGCGGCCAAGTACTCGGGCGCGGGCTGGGACAGGACGCTGCGCCTTCAAAAACTCGAATGGGACGGAAACGTTCCGAAAGTGGAGTTGTCCGCGTGGACGGAGGAGGTGAAGCTTCCGTCGGGTGACGTTTCGGAAAAGGTAAAATACGAAGCCGAGGATGCGGTGAAGGCGTCGTCCTGCTTCGTCGAAACTTTCGAAAAAGGCAGGGATTTCAGCTACGCTTCTTCGGAGAAAGCTGTGGGATTCCGAACGGACGGCACGGAAGTCCGCTTCGAATTTAAAGCAAAGCGCGAGGGCAGGGGCGTGATCGCTTTCCGTTATTCCAACGCGCAGGACACAAAAGGAAAAGTAAAGACGCAGGCTATCGTAAACGGAGAGGAAATTTCTCTTTCCGTGCCTTATACCCATTACGAAGAATTGTTTACGCTTACCCAAATCAACGTAAAATTCAAAAAAGGTAAAAATGTCGTAACGTTCAGAGGGCTTGAAAGTTTGTATCTCGACTGTATCGTGGCGACGTATTTATAAAAAATTTCAGGAGGAAAAAGTATGAAGCAATTAAAAGGGATGTTAGCGGCGGCGTTATCGCTGGTGCTGACGTTGAGTGCGGCGGCGTGTACCGATGATAATACTAAGTATAACGATTATTATTCCATCGACACTTCGTCCGTGACGAGCGAACTGTTGTACGGCAACGGGATGAAGATCGATCCGGTCGTGAAAAATCTCGGCGAAGTGGTGAACGCGAAGTATTCGGTCAAAGTGACGCTGGACGGAAAAGACGTTACGGAAAAAGTGTATAACGCCGAAACGAAAATGTTTGCCCCGGGCGAAAACAAGGACGCAATCGGTCTGTATACCTTTACGATTACGATTGTGGACGACAAGGGCGGCGAGATCAAAGACGAAAACGGCAAACCTTTCACCGCGGTGTTCACGGTGGATTACTGCACGATGAACTTCGTGCCGAAGGCTTCCGCCGGCAAAGGCGTGACCGTCGACAATACCGATCCTTTAAGTCCCGTCATCACGTTCGACAGTACTTATACGGGAGAAGGGGAGAACGACAGCGGGCAGTACAGAGCGACGGGCGTCACTTTCAAGGGCGATTACGAGATCACCTATAAAGTGAAAATAGACGGCGTCGGCGGCGGTTCGCCTAAGCGTCTGTATTTCGGCGTGGACAGGACGGACGAGAACAAGAGGGACGACAACATCGCCCTCAACGTGGAGGACGGCACGCTTTCCTCCTGGTTCTTTGCCGACAACGGCACGGCGGGCGGAAGCGACTGGACGAGTACGGGCTGGATCAGCACGAATAAATCGGTGAGCGGGTATCAGACGCTCGCGGACGGACAGGAGCACGAGATCGGCTTCACCCGAGTCATCAGCAGCTCCGAAAGCAAGCACGGTCATTACGTCGTCACGTGGGACGGCAAGTATTTCACCTCCCTCAACATCAAGGGCAACTACACCGACGTGCTGGGCGGCGTCTGGGTGGAATCCATGAACGTGCAGGGCTCTGTCGGCATCAAGAGCTACAGACAGCTCCAAGAGGACAAAACCTCTCCTAAAGTGGTGCTCGCTTACGAGGATCAGGGAGTCGGCAGCACGATAGACCTGATGAAGGGTCTCGTCGTACAGGACGAAATTTACAACGCGTATTCCGCGGTACAATGGAAGGTGACGAATCCCGCGGGCGAGGACGTGACGCCGGGCGACGGAAAACTTCTGCTCCCCGACAGCGGCGTTTACAAGGTGGAAGTGCAGGTCGCCGACTTAAAGGGCAATGTCTCGGAGAAGGTGAGCGCGAACATCAACGTCTATTCCGATTTCAACATCGTAGGGTTCGGCTTCGATTCCTTCCATCAGGTGGGCAAAGAGATCTCCTTAAAGGCTTCGTTTACGTCCGACGACGCGGAAATGATCGACGGCGCGACGCTTAAAATTTACAAAAACGGCGTCGACACGAATACCGAGATCAAAGGCAACGCCAAAGACGGCTTTAAGTTCACGATGACGGATACGGGCGTATACGCCGCGAAAATGACGGCGACGAGCGCGGGCAAACAGATAGAAAAGAGCGTCGAATTCACCGTTTCCGGCGCGGACGCCGCCAATATCGACGTTTCCAGGAATACCAGGGAAGCGCGCACCAATGTCGCGCATATCGTCTACGCAGATTCGGCGAACGCCGCGGAAATCCGCATTTTCAAAGGCGACACGCTGACGGGCGCGACGGACGTCACTGCGGAGGTGATGGAAACGTATACCACGACGACGCTCGAAAACAACGTCACGTATACTTACTTCAAGCCGAAGATGGCGGGCAGGTATTTCGTGAAGGCGACGTTCGGCAGCGGCAAAACGTACGCGATCCGCGCGGCGGAAATCAACGTCAGGGACGACGTGATCTGGGTTTACGACAACGAAAAATTGGATATCGGCAACGGTCAGCTCGATAAGATTATTTACGGCGACAACACCGTCATCTTTAAGGCGAACGGATCCACAAATTACGAAACTTCAAAACTCGTTTATGATAACCTGAACTTTACGGGCGATTATACGATAGAATTCAAAGTAACCGATTTGAACTTCCATGAAAAGAACAAGAAAATTCATTTTACGCTCGGCACCTATGAAACGGCGGGCAGTCCGTGGGGGTGGTACGACGTATGTTTGGAAGGCTCTCCCGAAGGCGATTTCTGGGGATATTGCACCAATATTTACGGCTTCGGCTGGGTGGAATATCAATGGCGCTCTGTCTGGCAGGCTCCCGTCACGGACGAGTTTATTCCCGATAACGATCCCGATTATACGGGCGAAGGCTATCAGTACGCGTTCCGCGAAGGAAAGGAATACGCGCAGTATTGTCAAGGGACGCACACCTACAAGATCGACGTGAAAAAGACGGGCGACAAGTACAACGTCTATTTCTATATAGACGGCCGTCCCGAGGCCACGCACAGGAATCTCTCCGCGCAAAACGGAACGCTCGGCTGCGCGGTGATTTGGGCGAACACGATGTCGGGCGCGCTTACCGATATTTCGGTGCGGGAAATTTAAAATTTCGGCGATAGATTCTTTCCCCCGCCGCGGATTTTTTCGCGGCGCGGGGATAAAAAGCGTCGACGGAAAGAAAACCCCGAAAAAACGCGGCGGCAAGGCTTCGTTCCATAAGGGGACGCGCGTTTGAAAAAGCCGCGCTTACAAAGACTTTCCGTTCTCTCCCTTGCGCGAAAAGGCGCGAAGGGGAACGGATCACTGACAGGAGGCAGGATTTATAAAAATGAAAAAATCGATAAAAAGGATAGCGATCTCGCTGTGTTCGGTGTTCGTAATCGTAGCGGCGGCAGGCTGCGGCGGCGACGGCGGCAAGAACAAGGACGGCAAGACCACCATCGAATTCTGGGGCTGGGGGGACTATATCGAGGTGGACGTGTTCAAATCTCTGGTCAACACGTTCAATGAAGCGCACGACGATATTTTCGTCAACTTTACGCCGAGGCCCAGCAGCACTTATTCGGTGGATACGCTCAAACAGCTTCAATCCCGCCGTCCGCCCGACGTCGTATTCGTCGGGGACAGCGACATCAAAAAATGGGCGTCCTCGGAAATAGACGTTTTGGAGGATTTGACTCCCTACGTCGAAAAGAGCGACGTCATCGATCTCGACGACATCTGGGAAGGACAGATGGCGAGATTCGTGTTCGATCGGGAAACATTCGAAAATTCCGCGGACGCGCCGATCTGGGGACTTCCCAAGGATTTGGGCGCGACGGTCATCTACTATAACGCCGACGCGATTAAGAAGGCGGGCATCGCCATCGTCGAAGGCAAGACGGCAGACGAAGTTCCCGCGGACGAAGCGAAAGGATTTTACGTCAAAGACGGAAAAATGTATTTCAATAACTCCATTCCCATGACGCAGACTCAGCTCGTCGAAATGGGAAAGGTGCTCACCAAGGACCAAAACCCCTCCGCGCCCACCGATTTCGGCTATTACTGCCAATGGTGGTTTAATTTCGGCTGGTCGGTCGGCGGCGACGACGTCGCCTATATGGAAACGGACGACCCCGCCTATAAGGGCGGATATTATGAATTCGTCCTCAACGACAAAGCGCCCAACTATCGGGTGAAAGAAGGCGAAACCCTTTCCGTGAACGGCACCGCTTATCAGGGCGGAGAGTTGATTTCCTATCACGACAGGGCGAAGCTCACGGCGGAGCAAAAGGGACAATGCAACGAGCTTGCAAGCATCCGCGAAGTGTTCGATTTCTGGGTGTCTTTGGCGACGGGGAAAGACGCTTCGGGCAAGGAGAACGGCAATAAAATTTCTCCCAATCCCAACGACAATATCGACAGCACCATGTTCACCAATCAGCGGCTCGCCATGTACGTGGAGGGAAGATATATGGTCCCCGAGTTCAGAAGGGACTGCAAATTCAATTGGGACGTCGCGCCCCTCGCCCTTTGGGAAGGCGGCGTGGAAGCGGGACACAGCGGCTCCATGTGCATCTCCATGTCCAAAAACAGCAAGAACAAGGACGCGGCGTTCGAACTCATCGAGTACCTTTCGGGTCCCGAGGGGCAGAAGGAACTGATGAAGACGGGCTTTAACGTCCCCAATCAGAAATCGATCGCCCGCAGCGACGCGTTTCTCGTCAGCGACCAGCCCCCTTACAACAACGCGGTGTTCGTGCGGGCGGCGGAGGTGCAGCGGGGCGGCGACTGGACGTATCTTCCCGACGACGCTTGGATCGAGGAATGGGCGCCCACTTTGAACGGCGACGTTTTAAACGGCGTCGTCACCGTGGATCAGCTGTTTGCCCGCTATACGGCTACCGTGAACAACAAACTTAAAACATATACGCAGGTCAAAAACAAATAAAGTCGAAAGCGGACTTTCGTTTCCCTGAGAAAACGCGCGCCTTGAAGGTCGCCGCGGGCAGACGCGGCAAAATTTTCTCGCCGCCTTCCGCCCCTTTGTTCGCTCCCGTAAAGGAACGAAAAGAGGGGAGGCGCGCAAAGCGTTTTACGGACGGAAAGGGCGGCGCGGCGGAAAAGCGATGTTACGGAAAAGAGAGGCGCGGGTCGCTTTTCCAAAAAGGAAGTCCTCGGCGGGAAAGAACGCCTTTGCGCCGCCTGAAAAGGGCGCGCGAAAATACGCGCCCTTTTGAAGGAAACGTTTTGTGAACGCGCAAGTCGGTCTGAATCCGCGAGGAATAGGAGGAGGGGTATCAAGATGGAAAAAATCATTCAAAAAATTCCCAAAAGATTCAAATCCCGTAAAACGATGTTCGGGGAAAACTTCTGGGGGATACTGATGGCGTCGGTGCCTTTGATCGGGGCGTTTTTCTTTATGCTGATTCCGCTCGTATTTTCGCTGATTTTAAGCTTTTGCTCCATGAAGGGCTTTGATCCCGCAAGCATCGAATTTTTGGGCGCTAAGCACTTGTTCGACAATTACGTCTATATCTTCAAGGACGGTCTGTTTTGGAAATCGGTGGGGAACACCTTTTACGCCGTTCTTTCCCTGCCTCTGTCCATGGCGATCGCGCTGGCGCTTTCGGTGGTCATGAATTCAGAGCTGAAAGGCAAGACGATTTTCAGGACGATCTTCTTTTTGCCCTATGTCTGTTCGGTCGTCGCCCTCACGAATATGTGGAGGCTGATGCTGGACACAAACTACGGGATTTTAAACGAGTTTCTCGGGATTTTCGGCGTCGATAAAATCAATTGGCTGTCCAACGAAAAGACGTATATGCCCGCCATGATCATCATGGGCGCGTGGACGAGTCTGGGCTTCAATATCATTTTGTTCTCCGCGGCGCTCACGGGCGTATCGAAATCCTATTACGAAGCGGCGAGGATAGACGGCGCGGGAAAATTCGCGCAGTTCCGTTCCATCACGCTGCCCTTGATCTCTCCCACGACCTTTTATCTGCTCGTGATGGGGCTGATCGGAGGGGTTCAGGACTTTACGCGCTTTCAGGCGATCAGTTTCGGGGAAACGGGACCCAACAACGCGGGGCTTACGATGGTGTTCTATCTCTATCAGCAGGGATTCACCAATAATTACACCTACGGGATGGGCTTTGCCGCCGCCACTTCGTGGGTAGTGGCGCTCCTCATTCTCGGGCTGACGGTCGTCAATTTCAAGGTTTCCAAAAAGTGGGTGCATTATGACTGAAACGAAAAAATTGCGGAACAAAAGTTTCTCCGTAGGAGGAAAGATCGTCAAGTATTTCCTTCTCGCCTTGGCGGCTCTGACCATCCTCATTCCCTTCTACGTCATCGTCATCACCGCTTTCAAGGCGTCGCACGCCGTCGCTACGCACATTCCGTTTATCTGGTTTCCCAAGTTCGACGAGCTTTCCTTCCGCGCCTTCGGCAATCTGTTTACGACGTACACGATATCGACGGGGAAGAGCATGGTGCTCACGGGTATCATCAACACCTTTCTCATCGTCATTCCCAATACCGTCGTCGGCATGATCTCTTCCAGCGTTTCTGCCTACGCCTTTGCCAAGCTGAAATTCAAAGGCAAGAATCTGATGTTCGCGCTGCTGCTGTTCACAATGATGCTTCCCGGCATCGTCATGCTCATTCCTTCCTATATCCTTTTCGACGCGCTCTATCTCACGGATACGTACTTTCCCCTGATGGCGCCCGCCATGTTCGGTTCGGCGGCGTGCGTGTTCTTTTTGCGGCAGTTCTTTTCGGGGATTCCCGACGAGGTCATCGACGCGGCGAAGCTGGACGGTCTGAGCTATCCGGGGATCTATTGGAAAATCATGCTGCCCCTGTCCCTGCCCGCGGTCTTCGCGCAGGCAATCCTTGGTTTCGTGGCGGGGTATAACGATTATCTCGCGCCCCTCATCTATCTCACGTCGCCCGAAAAATACACCTTGCAGATCGCCCTGCAATTTTTCAGCGGCAGCACCTTGAAGGATCTGCCCACCGTCATGGCGGGCGCCGTGCTCGCCCTGCTTCCCACGACGTTGATTTACGTCTTCGCGCAAAAATATTTCGTCGAAGGCATCGCCATTACAGGTTTGAAAGGGTAGCGCGTATCCCGCCGCGGAAGAATATTACAGACAAAGACAGGGGAATGGCTTTCGCCGTTCTCTGCGTTTATGGATTCTGCAAAAACGGCGGCGATAAAAAACAGGTGCAGGGGAAAAATAGGGGGCGCAAGCTTTCGTAGTACGTTCGCGAAATTTTCCTGCGTTTCCGCCGCGAAGCGCCTTGCGGAGGAAGAGAAGGGGCAAAGCGTTGTCAGGGGGATGCTTTCTAACGGTTTGCCTTCGGCGCTTTACGGCTTTTTCTCCTCTCAGGGGGAGTAAGAAACGGTTTATTCAAAAGCCATTTCTTAAAATGCGTTTAAACGGTGTTTATTTTCGCCGTATGCAAAAAAGAAAAGCAGCCTGAGGGAGAAACTCGGACTGCTTTTAAACTCTTTAAAACGCGTTTAAACGAACGTTTTTTATTTTTTCTTTTTTTCCTCTTCGGCTTTGCGCGCCTCTTCTTCGGCCTTGCGGGCGCGGTAGTCTTGATAGCCCACCTTATGATTGTCGCCCTCGTCCCATTTTTTGCCGCCCGTCGCTAGTACGGAAAAGAGTCCCGCAATGGCGATGATCACCGCAATGATAGGCCAGATGTAATTTTTCGGAAGTTTGAGCGCGAAAATGACGCTGACAACCGCGATGACCATAAGGGCCGCGGCCCAAAAGAGGTCGGATTTTTTAAGCACGCCCGTCTTTTTCGCAAACAGACCGCGAAAGAGCAGGGCAAGCCCGCCCGTTCCGCAGATGACGACCACCGCCCAATTGAGATTGAAAAATCCGAATTTATCGGGAAGAATGACGGATAAAAGCCACAAAACGGCGGCTGCCAGCCATGCCAGCGCCATCAGAAATTTAGTGAAGAAGTGTTTACTCATAATTTTCCATTCCTTTAAGGTGTATTTTGTCCTCATGCCGACGCAAAAACGTCTGTGTTTTTGCCAAAAAAGCCGAATCTCGGACAGGGTGAATTTTAAAAACGCAAAGAGCCGACCTCAAAGAGAGTCCCCGCATTTTTTAAGAGGAACCTCGCCCGGAAAACGGCACCCATGCCTTTTTAAGAGGATTTTCGCCCGGCGAGCGCGCTGCGTGTTTAGCGATACGCTCTCCCCGAAGCAATTAAAATTATTTCTAAAACTCCGCCAAAGACGCTTTCTGCCTTTAAAAGCGCCCGTCTGACGATAGCGAGAGGTACACTGTATTTGGTCTTCTCGCGCGGCGGGTTTTGTTTGCGCCTTTTTAAATCGCCCGTCTGACTAACTGTGCTTATTTTCTTCTGTCAAACTTATGCAAACGATATGCGGGCGTTTCGAAGACCGTCGAAAGAGGGGGTCAGCGCAGAATGACCGTCGCGGAAACCGCGCAGACTTCCTCGCCTTCGCCCAAAACCACTTCGTCGCCGTGCACGAAATTTTTTACGAGTCCTCCGACGCGGAGTTTGAAATTCCTGTCACTGCCGTTGGCGGAAAGGGCGGTATAGACGCCCGGCAGAAGTTTGCCGCCCTTTTCGGCGCGGTAGACTTCATTCCTTGCCAGGATAAAGTCGTTCGGCAGATGGGTGACGTTCATGCCTTCCGGATCGGCAATCGCGTCGTCCTCGGAATATCGGACGCCCCCGACGATTTTTACTTTCGCCGCGCGTTCCTCCCCCGATTCCGCCTGCTTTTTGATGCTGCGGAGTTTGAGCGCAAGCGCCAGAAGCGCGATGAGGAAAATACCCGCGCAGATAGCCAATACGAGAATAACGACGTCTTTCGGCTGCATAAATTTTTTCTCCTTGATTCGTTTGGTTTGGATACCGCTTCGGCCCTGTCACGAGAATCCGAAGGAAAGGGCGCGCCTTCAAGGCGTCGCGATTTCTTTGTTCCTTTTCGGGTTTTGCACGATGGATAAGGACGAGCGGCTTATTTCAGGCGGACAGAAAATAGACGAGCAGACCGACTGCTACGGCGACCGCGACGCCTATCGCCGCGGCGATTGCCGCCTTTACGGGCGAAACGGGCGCTTTGCCCTTCACTTTGCCGCTCCTGCCGTTTATGTAGAAGGAATAGGTCTTGCTTTCGTGCGTATAGTTGCCCGTATACATGGGCAGCAACATATATTTGTAGGTGACGCGGGAATAGGAAGTGCTCACGTTGAGATACTGCACCACGTCGTAGTGATACTGAGAGAGGATCTGTCCGCGGAGCGTGCTCTCCGCTTCCGCGCGCGCGTCCTGCCAGCACGCCTCGCCGCTCTTCGAATACAGAAGCGCCGAAAAGCCGTAGAGAAAATCGTCGTCGTATGCCACGCTGTTGTGATAATCGTAGCGCATCAGCGTGTTCATCACGCTTTGAGGCACGGCGTCCGTGGCGTTGACGGCGATATCGTCGAAAAATTGCTGATAGGTGCCGTTCACGGAAAAATAGCGGGTGCGCTGTTTGCGAACCTCCTTGCCGTTCTCTCTCGCCGTGACGTAATAATGCTCCCCCAATCTGCCCTGATAGACGGACTGAGTATCCGCATCGAAGGTGAAAGCGGGAAGATATACGCCGCTCAGATTTTCGGGGCGAAAATACGTCTTGAAGGATTTGGGCGCAAACAGTTTTTTCTTCGCCCAGGCGACGGCTGTTTCGGAGGCCTTGTCTTTGCCGATGAGAAAGGGCAGCAGCGCGTTGGGGCGAAGGGTATCGATCTCCTCCCGCTCCACGACGGAGGGGGAGCCGCAGAAAGGACAGATATGCGCGATTTCCCGCTTATCCAGCACCTCCTCGGCGTTGCAGTTGGAACAATGGTATACGTGCGTTTCGTTCTGCCAGCCGCCTCTCGCCGCGCAAAGCCCCGCGAAGGCGAGTTCCTGTCCCGCCTGAGCGAGAATCTGTTTCGTCGTTCCGCAGCTGGGGCATTTGAGCTGCCCCGATTCGGGATCGAATTGCAGATTGTCCCCGCAGCCCGGACATTTCTCTCCGCTGACGGCCGTCTGCTCCTTTTCGGAGTTATCGAAAACTACGTCTTTTAAGGAATCCATCTCTCATACCTCGATTCCGCCGTTTTCCGACGTTTTTCGATCCGTCGGGAAAATTTCCGCTTTCCCGGAGGAAAGATCTTGATACCATGTTTTTGCGCGGGAAAGGGAAAACTTATTTCACCTTTTCGCCGCATTCGGGGCAGAACTTGGCGTTCGGATTGAGTTTCGCGCCGCACTTGGAACAGACGATCGAAGTGGGAGCGCCGCATTCGGGACAGAATTTCGCGCCCGGGACGAGCGCCGCGCCGCATTTTGCGCACGTGCCCGCCGCCTGAATTTTTGTGCCGCATTTCGTGCAGAATTTAGCGTCCGCGGCGATCTGCGTGCCGCATTTGGGACAGGGTTTGGTCGCCGCCGCGGTCTGCGCCGCGTTGACGTTTATGCCGTTCGACGCGCCCATGCCCATGCCGTTCATCGTGCGCATCATCTGCGCGCCCATGCCGAGCCCGATCCCCGCGCTCATCGTGCTGCCCGCCATACCCGGATTTTTCGCCGCGTCTTTGAGCGCGTCCGCCTGCGCCAGCTGTGTATATACGTCCACGTTGCGGCGGAGCATTCCCAGCCGGGCGCTTTCGTCCATCGCTTTTTCCAATTCCGCGGGAAGGGAAACGTTTTCGAAATTGAAGTCGGAAAGTTCCAGACCCATTTCCTCGAAACGCTTATCGAGGGATTTTTTGACCGCGTCCGAAAGCTCCATGAGGTTCGCCGCCATATCGACCACGGAAATGCCGCTCTCGCCCATCGCGTCGGAGATCGCCATCACGAGCATACTTCTGATGTGGTCGGTGATATCCTCCGTCCTGAAAGTGGAGTGGGAGCCGGAAAGCTCGGTCATGAAAACGTAAGCGTCCTTGACGCGGAAAGAATACGTGCCGTAGCCGCGCACGCGCACCGCGCCGAAATCGGGATCTCGGAGCATGATGGGATTGGCCGTGCCCCAGCGCTGTTTGGCAAAACGGGCGGTGTTGACGAAATAGACTTCCGATTTAAACGGGCTTTCGAAGCCGTATTTCCAAGACAGAAGAGAGGTGAGGATAGGCAGACTGTCCGTTTCCAGCTTATAATAGCCGGGCAGAAATACGTCCGCCATACGGCCTTTGTCGCAGAATATCGCCGCTTGCCCCTCGCGCACCGTGAGCGCCGAGCCTTTTTTAATGATATCCTTTTTGGTGTCTATCTTGTAAACGATGGTGTTGGACGAATTATCCGCCCATTCGATGACTTTTAAAAGAGCCATATGCCGAGATCCTCCGCGCGCCTCGCCTTCGCGGGGCATTTTTTGTGTTTATTACAGTATACTATATCCCGCGAAAAATGTCAATAATTTAAAAGAAATTTGCGTAAACTCCGTTTTACGGCTAAATTTAGCAAAGAGAACAGCGAAAAACTCCGTCTTGCGACTCTCTTTATATCCTTTCCTAAAACGCAAAAAGGCGCGTTTTTAGGCGGCGCGAGAGGGACGGCGGGCGGCGAAAGGACGAGGAGAATAAAAAAGAGCGCTTCGTTCGGGGCGCGAAACGCCGGCAGGGAAGGCTTGAAAATGGGAAACGGAAAAAAGCAGGGGCGTACAAAGCGAAAAAGAGCCGCGTCGGCGCGGGGAACGGGAGCGCCCGTAAAAAGCCGCACGGGACGGCGAAGAAAAAGCGTGTGCAACGGAGGAAAACGGTCCGTCGGGAAAACAGGACGGAGGAAGAGGCGTTTTTCGCCGCGCGCCGAGCGGGAGAAAACCGACGGACGCTTTCTCTTGGGCAATACGGTTTATTCGCTTGACTTTTTTTTGTGTTTTTAATATACTTTTTTTACTTAAAGAAGCGCGGCGGGAGGTTAAAAAGAATGAACGCTGTCGAGAAAGCACTCAAAAAGCAATTGATAGGAGGGATTCTTCTTTCCTGTATGTTCGCGGGCGGGATTCCCATGATTATTCTCGGCGCGGTGTATTCCGTGCTCCCCGTCATGATCCTCGGCATCGCCTTTACCGTCGCGGGATTTTACGGCGCTCCCATCTTGTGGGTGAATTACGGAAATAAACTGGGGTTGAGAAGGATCGTATATGCGGTGGATAAAGAGCATCTTCTCACCGTACAGAGCATCGCCTCGCAGCTTTCCAAATCGGAAAAGTCGGTGCGCGGACTTTTGGACGAGTGTTTTCGCCGTGGATATTTGGAAGGATATATTCGGCAGGGAGATGCTATCGCCCTCAACGAAGCGACAGCGCCCGAGGAAAAACGTCACGCCGCGGAATGCAAATACTGCGGAGCTAAATTTTCCTATCAGGGAGAGCTTGCGGTGTGCCCCTATTGCGGCGCCGTAAACAAGCGGGACGGAGCGTGAAAGAGGAGGGCGTCCTTTTGCGTACCCGTTTTTCAAGCGGAAAAAGGAGAGAAAGAAACGGGAAAAGGATTGACTTTTCAAGGCGGAAGGGGTATAATACATAACGGAGTTCATAAGGCTTGTCCTTTTTGACTTACTTAAATATCTATCGGGGGTTCGCATGAACGTCAAAGACAAGGTCGTTATCATCACGGGCGGCGGCAGGGGAATCGGATTCGGCATTTCCGCCGCATACGCCAAAGCGGGCGCAAAGCTCGTCATCACAGGCAGAACGGAGTCCACTCTCCTCGAAGCCAAAGAGAAGCTGGAAGCTTACGGCACCAGCGTTCTCACCGTCACCGCGGACGGCGCGGACGAAGCCGCCATCAAAAACGTTATCGCTAAAACGGTGGAAACTTACGGGAAAATCGACGTCGTCGTCAATAACGCGCAGGCTTCCAAATCGGGCAAAATGCTCGTCGATCATACTAGGGAAGATTTCGACCTCGCTATTTATTCGGGGCTTTACGCGACGTTCTTTTATATGCGCGAAGCTTTCCCTTATCTGAAAGAAACGAAGGGCTGCGTCATCAATTTCGCTTCCGGCGCGGGGCTTGCGGGCAGGATCGCCCAATCCTCCTATGCCGCGGCAAAAGAGGGAATCCGAGGCCTTTCGAGAGTCGCCGCCACCGAGTGGGGACCCTACGGCGTCCGCGTCAACGTCATCTGCCCGCTCGCCATGACCGAGGGCTTGCAGAAGTTTAAGGAAGAATATCCCGACCGTTACGAACAGACCATCAAAGCCGTGCCCATGGGCAGATTTGCCGATCCCGAAAAAGATATCGGGCGTCTGTGCGTCTTCCTCTCTTCCGACGACGCTTCCTACATTACGGGCGAAACCATTACCGTACAGGGCGGCAGCGGTTTAAGACCGTAACTTTTCTCTGTCCGGTCCCTTTGAATACGATTGAAAAAGAGCTGTCGCAAAGCGGAACAAATTTGCGGCGGCTCTTTTGTCGAAAACGGCTGACGCCGATCGGGGGGCGGGCGAGCGGAAAATCGAAATCGACGGGGAGAAGAGAGAGAAAATACAGGCGCGCAAAAGTCAAGGATACCCGCGAAATTCATGAGAGGAGCGTTTTGCCCATGGGTCCGAAAAAGTCGGGGTAGAGGGGCGACGGGCTTTTTTTGCGCTAAAACGGATAACGAAAGGCGGGAATAAAGGACGCCTTTCTTTTATCGAGTCTTCGGGCATGGACGGAATCCTTCCGCGCCCCGTGTGAACGAAACATTTTTTCTGTGCGGCAAGAAAAATACGGCTTTTATCGATAAAAAAGCGGGTAAAATACTTGCCGTTTTAGGCTTTCTTATCCGTCTGTTAAAAAATCCGAATAAATGTCACGGGATTTTTTCACCTTTGCGGACAGCCCGCTTTTCCTGAAAGAAAATCGGGCTGTCCGTTTTGCTTTATAGATGGATGCGGCGGGACAGAGTGGGACGGAGAAAAATACGGGCGCGGCGGGATAGGAGTGGTTTTAAAAAGGGAATGGGCAGGCGGAGTATTTAGGCGGGGAGGTCCGCAAAAAAATGAGGAGAAATGTTTGGAAGGTTTTTGGGGAAACAGCGGGGAAAAGCCCCGATTCTATGCGAAACAACGGGAATTTTGTCCGATTCTACCGTCGGTAGAGTTCTATTCCGTCATTCTACTCGCCTGAAAAACGGAGTAGAACGGAAAAAACGGAAGGGAATCGGCGGGGCGTTTTAGTAGACTTAACCGTTTAGACGAATAGAGTGTTTTTCGGGGGAGGTAGACTCCTTTTGCGGGGGATTTGCTTGAAATTGACGGCAAAGACGTATAAAATAAGAGAGCGAGAGGAAGAAAGCGCGCCTTTTCCTAAAAAATCGGTCGTGGTCGCCGCAAAGCGTTGTTTATCGGAAAATCACATTGAATTTTGCGGTCCTTAGAGGAACGGCGACTGCCTTTTTCAAGCGCGGCGCCGTAAAAATGAGGAATCTGACTTACTGGATTTAGCCTTATAGGGGCAGGATTTTTGACAAGTTGATTTTCCGTACCGTTGTAAGATTGAAAAATCGGAGGGATTTATGTTTCCGATTGGGCGCGATAGTCAAAACTTTGACGAATTTTCGCAGTCGGCGCGACGAAAGTAAAGACCTTGAAAATTGTGTCCTACATACACGGCGCCATAAAATTGAGAGTTTTGGATAAATTTATTTTGCGAATTTGGCAACGAGCTTTGACCAATCGAGGTTACCACCCGCCTTATTTGACGGGCTTTGACAAATCGAGTTTTAAACTTCTCAGGATAAAATATTGTGCGGCATACTACGGTTGCCGTAAAGTAAAAAATAAATTGACGGAGTGAATATCTATGGATAATTACGTACTCAGCTGTTGTTCCACGGCGGATCTCACCAAAGCGCATTTCGATTCGAGAAACATTCGTTACATCTGTTTCCACTATGCTCTCGGCGATACCGAGTATCCCGACGATCTCGGTCAAACCGTTTCTTTCGATGAATTTTACAGGCGTATGGAGGCGGGCGAAATGACCCGTACTTCGCAGGTAAACGTCGAGGAATTCGTCGATTACTTCACTCCTTTCCTCGAAGCGGGACAGGATATCGTGCACGTGTGTCTTTCTTCGGGAATTTCCGGCGTGAGCAATTCCGCCAATGCGGCGGCGGCTCTTTTGAGGGAGAAATATCCTCAGCGGAAACTCTACATAGTCGATTCCCTGGGCGCTTCTTCCGGATACGGCTTACTGATGGATAAGCTTGCCGACCTTCGCGACGGCGGCATGAACGCGTCCGAACTTTTCTGCTGGGCGGAAGACCACAAACTCAATCTTCATCATTGGTTTTTCTCCACCGATCTTAAATATTACGTGCGCGGCGGGAGAATTTCCAAGGCGTCGGGATTTATCGGCAATCTTTTGAAGATTTGCCCGCTTCTGAACATGGACGATTTGGGGCGGTTGATTCCCCGCAGCAAGATACGCGGCAAAAAGCACGTCATCGAGGAAATCGTAAGCAGAATGGAAGAGTATGCAGAGGACGGCTTAGACTATTCGGGCAAATGTTATATTTCCAATTCCGCCTGTTATGAGGACGCCCGCGCGGTGGCGGATCTCATCGAAAGCCGCTTTAAAAATCTCGACGGAAAAGTGGAGATTTACAGCGTCGGCACCACCATCGGCAGCCATACGGGACCGGGTACGGTGGCGTTGTTCTTCTGGGGAAAGAAACGCACGAGATAAGTTTTCCGAGGCGATTCCTTTGTCCGAAAAGGGAAAGTTATTTTCACGCGCCCGACAAAGCGTTTGAAAAAATCGCGCGGGGAAAAAGTGAACCCCCTCCGCGCGGGAATAACTTTTTGCGGATATCCCAAGAAACGGGAAATCGTAAGCCATACGGCCGCGCCCGAATCCATTTTGCGCGGGAAAGGAAAAAATCGCGCGGAAAAAAGATAGGATTGCCTGCAAATTTTGATAAGAGTACAAAGCTCAGAAAACCGCCCGCGTTTTGCTTGGGGCGGTTTTCGTTTATAAAAGAGAAAAAGGGGAAAAATAGGAAGGGAAAAGACGAAGGGAAAAGACGAAGGGAAAAGACGAAGGGAAAAGACGAAGGGAAAAGACGAAGACTTGAAGGATGACGGGTATGTTTTTTGAAAGCGCCCGCGCCTTTTCGACGACGAAACTTTTTTTTGCGAACGCGGGAAAAAGTTTCAAGGCAACGATCGGAAGCGAAACTTCTCTCTTTTCGCACTCCGCCCATTCCCGCCGTTCTTTTTCATGGAGAAAGAATTTCAAAAACGACAAAAGCAGAAATGCCGCGGGGCGGACGCTCAGAAAGCGGGAGCCGCCTTTTTGCTTCCTTTCAGCCATAAAATGGTGTCGCGCAGAGTTTCGTATAAATCGCGCGGACGATAGCCGAGTTCGCGGCTCGCTTTTTCGTGGGAAAACTTGTCGTTGCTGGACAGCGTATAGAGGGAATATTTGGTGTAAAGGGGACGCTTCTTTTTACATTTGGAAATGAATTCCATCAGGGGCAGCGCCAGCTTTGCCATCCACATGGGCAGAATGGGAAGTTTTCTTCCGCCCGTGATGGATTTGACGATTGCCAATACTTCTTTGATTTCATAATGGCGATTGGAAAGAATATAACATTCTCCCGCTTTGCCTTTATTCGCGGCGGCGAGAGTCCCTTCCGCGACGTCCCTGACGTCCACGAAATCGTATCCGCCCTTGACGCAGGCGGGAAGTTTGTTTTCCACGTAATCGGTGACGAGCTGCACGAGATGATTCCCCGACCTGTCGTAGGGTCCGAGAATACCGGAAGGATGCACGATGACCGCATTGAGTCCCTTTTTTACGTATTCTAGGACCGCCTGCGTCGCCATCGCTTTCGTCTTGGCATAGGCGCCGTGCACCTCTTCCTCCGAAAAGCTGTCCGTTTCTTCGAGAACGTGCAGAGGGCGCTCGGGAATGGCGTGTACCGAACTCACGTATACGAATCTGCGCACCTTATTTTCTAGCGCGAGCGCGAGCAGATTTTTCGTCCCTTCCACGTTGACCTTTAAAAGCGCTTCCGTCACCTCGTCGGCTATACTGATGATGCCTGCGGTATGGATGAATACGAGCTCCGCGTTGTCGGGATTGGAAAACAGCGGACGAAGGGAATCCGTATCCGTCACGTCCCCCTTCACATATTCCGCCTCCTCGGGGAAAAAAGGAGATTCGGCGGGCAGAATGAGCCCGCGCACCTTTTCGCCGCTTTGTATGAGTTTTCGCAGGATGGTGCTGCCTAAATGACCGTTTGCTCCCGTTACGACGTATAATTTTTTCATAAATATCACTCCTTTTTTATCTGCGGTATTGATTTTTCTTTGTAAAACCATTATAATATAGAAAAGGAAAAATAGCAATCATCAATTTTTTCCGAAGTGAAGGCTTTTCCCGCAATCGGCTCTTATCGGTAAGATATTCGACGTTTTTGAAAAAATTGTCGGGCGGCGTCCGGCGAAAGCGGTGCGGGAATTTTGCGAACAGGCGCTCGGAAAAGCAAATTTTCAAGGAGGGAGGACATGGCTAACGACTATCGGGTGCGGGTAACGAAAATGCTCATCCGCAAAGAATTTACCGAGCTTTTGAAGACGAAGCCCGTGCAGTCTATCACCGTCAGGGAGATCTGCGAACGCACGGGCATCAACCGCAGCACTTTTTATAATCACTACACGGACGTTTACGACCTTCTCGAACAGATCGAAAGGGATATGCTTGCGGAATTGGGAGAAAATCTCAAAACCATCGAGCCGGAAGACGATCTCATGCCCATCTCGCTCTTTAAAGGGATTTTCGGCTTCCTCATGGAAAACTCGGATATGTGCGTCATCATGCTGGGCGAGAACGGGGACAAACGGTTCGTCTACAAGATGCTGGAAATGGGGATGGAGAACTGTCTGACGACTTATTCCCGCTATTTTCCCTCCGCTTCGCGGGAACAGATCGAGGATTTTTACGTCTTTGTCAGCAACGGGTGCATCGGGCTGATGTCCCGCTGGATCAATGCGGGAATGAAAAAATCTCCCGACGAGCTGGCGGCGACCGCCAAGGAGATCATGACGAACGCGCTCCGCTATTTCGATTCTTTGCAGCCGAAAAAATAAAGACGGGAAAAGAGGGCGAAAGAAAACGACGGCGCATAAAAAGACGCAGGCGCAGCCGACGGAGGGGCGGCAAAAAGAGCCGGAGGCGCTCGGCGCAAAGCAAGCAACGGGGGCGGATGGCTCTTTCCTAAAAGGATTTCGATGCGCGGAAGAAATTTGATTTTAACCTAAAAAGACGGAAAAGGGAGTAAAAAGGCGTAAAAAGGCGGGTGGCTTGACGGGCTACTCGCTTTTTTGACAAAATCGGGGAGAAAAAATTGACTTTTTTACATTCGGGACGTACAATGAAGCCGTAAAAAATCCGTAGGGAGGTCGAAAAGATGAAAGACAAAAAATCGTTCGGCAGATTCATTGCCGAAAAAAGAAAGGAAAAAGGCATGACGCAGGCGGAAGTCGCGCAGGCGTTATACGTCACCGTGACCGCCGTATCCAAATGGGAGCGCGGCGTCACCTACCCGGATATTACCCTGATTTCCGATTTATGTGAGATTTTGGGCGTGAGCGAACACGAGTTGATCACGGCGGGCAACGACGCCGAGTATCGGCGCATGAAAGCGGAAGCGGAACGATATCGGAAAATCTCCGACGCGTGGTTTTACGGACTGACGGGGACGTATCTGCTGGCGCTCGTCGTCTGTTTTATCTGTAATTTGGCAATAGATAAGACCCTGTCCTGGTTCTTTATCGTTTTGACTTCGCTTCTGACGGCATTTTCGCTCTTTCCTTCCTGGGCCCGTTTCTTCAAAAAAGGAAAGCTGCTGGCGGTCAGCGCCAGCTTTACGGCGTCTTTGCTGCTGCTCCTTCTCGCCTGCTGCGTCTATGTTCGCGGGGATTGGTTTTTCACCGCTTTTACGGCAATTTTATTCGCGTATGCCGCGGTGTTTCTGCCCATTTTTCTCGCCCTGTATCCCGTGCCGCGCGCCATCAAGAAAAATAACCCCATTATCAGCGTCGGGGTGGATTTTCTCCTTCTCCTCATTTTGATTTTTTCCTGTTACTATCAGGATATGAGAGAATTTTTAAAAGGCGTGAAAGTCGCGGCGTTCTGCTTCGCGCCCGTGTTCGCATCGGCTTCCATTCTTTCCTATTTGAAAGGAAACGGCTGGATAAAAGCGGCGTGTATGTGCGTTTTGTGGGGGACTTTCACCCTCGGGGCGAACGCGGTTATTTCTTTGCTTTTAGGGGATTCCTACGCCTTTAAAATGGAGTTGACGGATTGGAGCGAACCCTATTTGAACGGGAATATCGTGTTTGTCGTCTGGCTGGTATCTTTTCTGGTCGCCCTTGCGTTTTTGGCCGTGGGAATCGTCAGGGAGAGGCGAAAAGCAAAGAGGCAGGGCTGAGAACAACGCATGAAAACAGAGATGGAGAAAAGGGAACGTCCGAATGAAGGGCGTTCTTTTTTATTTTTTTCGCCGCGTTCGGGGGGGTTGCGTTTTGGGAAAGAAAGGGTATTTGAAGGTAAGGGAAAAAACGGCGTCGACTTACCGCCGCAAGACTCCGCGGGAAAGAAGGGGGATTTTTATGCGAAGGACAACGCAAAAACTTGAAGGGAGGGAAACGGACGGGGCAGGGGCGGCGCGGGGACTTCGCGGGGAAAAGAACGATTTTGTACGAGTGGGAAGGGCGCGGAAAATTTGAATAAACAAAAAAGAGCGAGGCGATTGCGGAGTAAGGAATCCGCAGAAGGCGGGGATTTTGTACGATTGACAAAAAACGAAAAAATGGGGGAAGACGAAAATAGGAAGAGCGCAGACGGAGCCTTGGCGATAGGGAAATTCGCGCGGAAAGCGGACGCCGTGCGCGACCGGCAAAGGCGCGGAAAAAGAAAAACAGGCGGGAAATTTAGCAGGCGAGCGGCAAAAACTGCCGTTTTTGCGCCGCTCAGAGGAAGGGAAACGGAAAGAAAGCAAAAAGGCGTGCGGACGTCTGAACGGAAAACCGCAGCGAACGCGGGGAAAATGCGGACGCCGCAGCGGGAGAAATCTTTGCGCAAATAAAAACGCCCGTTTTCCGATAGGGAAAGCCGCTGTGAAAGCGACGTGTTTTCGATCGGCGCGGGAACAGAAAAAGAACAGAAATTTTTGCGCTGATTCGATTGATGGCGCCGTTTTTTATTGTCCGCGAGAGGGAATAAAAAAGATTTCGTGGGGAGCAGAGGACCGAAACGGCGGAAAACGTTGAATCGATTTTATTCCGGAGCGGAGAAACCGAAAAAAGATTTTTTAAAAGCAACGCTTGCCACAGGAAAGAAAAGGCGTATTTTCGGGCGGAAAACGGAAAGGGGAAGGAAGCGCGAAAGGCTCTCCTTTATTCATAAAGGCGCGTGGTCAAGCATAGAATGAAACGTATCACGGCTATTTATTACAAGGAGAGAATCTAATCTATGAAGGAACAGATTTTGTCCCAAGCGGGCAAAACGACGGGGAGCGTCACGGCAGGGCTGACGGAGGAACAGGTGCTCGCTTCGCGCCGCCTGCACGGCGCCAATGTTCTGACCAAACGCAAGAGAAAGGGGTTTTTTCGGCAGTATTTATCTAGTTTCGGCGATCCCATTATAAAAATTCTGCTGGCGGCACTCGCCATCAACGTGCTTTTTCTCTTCCGAACTTCCGACTGGATGGAATCCGTCGGCATTGCCGTCGCGGTGTTTTTAGCGACGTTCGTTTCCACCCTTTCCCAATACGGCAGCGAGTCCGCTTTCCTCGAATTGCAGCGCGCTTCCGCCAATATCGAATGCCGCGTCAAGCGCGCGGGCAGTATCCGCTCTATTCCCGTGTCCGAACTGGTGGTGGGCGATATCGTCCTGCTCGAAGCGGGGGAAAAACTCCCCGCGGACGGCATTCTCCTTTCGGGAAAACTCAGCGTCGATCAGTCGGCGCTCAACGGAGAAAGCGCGGAAGCGGAAAAACTGCCCATCGCGGCGGGCGAAGAATGGGACTTGATGCACAAGAATCAACTTTTTCGCGGCAGCATCGTTTCCGCGGGAGAGGGCGTCATGCGCGTCGAACGGGTGGGGGATAAGACTTTTTACGGCGGCATGGCCAAAGAAATGCAGGACGAACCGCCCGAAAGCCCCCTGCGCGTCAAGCTGGCGGGGCTGGCGGGAACGCTCAGCAAGCTGGGCTATATCGCCGCCGTTCTCATTGCCGTCGCCGACCTCTTCAACAGCTTTCTCATCGACAACGCCATGAATTTCGCGCGGGCGTGGGCGGATATCTGCACCTGGAACGTCTGTTTGCCGCGACTGATGCACGCGCTCACGTTAGCCATCGCCATCGTCGTCGTGGCGGTGCCCGAGGGGCTGCCGATGATGATCGCGGTGGTGCTGTCCTCGAATATGCTGAGAATGTTGAAAGATAAAGTAATGGTGAGAAAACCCGTCGGGATCGAAGCGTCGGGAGGCGTGAACATCCTGTTTACCGATAAGACGGGCACGCTGACGAAGGGGGAGCTGGAAGCGGTGAAAATCGTGGACGGCGGGGGGCAGGTATTCGACGACGTGCAGGACTGCGGCAGAAGCGTAGGGGAACTTTTGAAGCTGTCCGCCTATTTCAATACGGGCAGCGCCCTTTCGGCGGGAAAGGCGCTGGGCGGAAACGCGACCGACCGCGCGCTTTTGAAAGCGATTCTCCCCCTCGACTTCAAAACGGACAATTATAGGAAACTCTCCGCGTTTCCCTTCGACAGTGCCTATAAGTTTTCGGCCGCCGCAGTGCGTTCGCAGCAGGGCGCGATGCCCGTCTTCGGGGAAAAGTGCACGTTTATCAAGGGCGCGCCCGAAAAGATCCTGCCCTTTTGTTCCGATTACGTGGACGAGAACGGGGAATTTCGCGCTTTCGATTCGGCGCAGATCGGCCGAAAGCAGCGCGCGATGACGCAAAAGGCGATGCGCGTTCTGGCAGTGGCGGTGGCAAGGCACGACGTCGCGGGAGAAAAGGATCTCAAAGACCTCACCTTCGTCGCGCTCATCGGTATCCGCGACGATATCCGCAAAGAGGTGCCCGCCGCGATCGCCGAGGTGATGGGCGCGGGCATACAGGTGGTGATGATCACGGGGGACAATATCGAAACCGCGAAAGCGGTGGCGGAGGAAGTCGGTCTGCTCGCGCATACGGGCAGGGACGGCAAGGAAACGCCGCTCGCCGTGACGGGGCGGGAACTCGCCGCGATGACGGATGCGGAAGTCGTGAAAATCCTGCCGCGGCTCCGCGTGGTGGCGCGCGCCCTGCCTACCGACAAGAGCCGACTTGTAAGGCTGGCGCAGTCGCAGGGACTGGTGACGGGAATGACGGGGGACGGCATCAACGACGCGCCCGCGCTCAAAAAAGCGGACGTGGGCTTTGCGATGGGCACGGGTACGGAAGTGGCGAAAGAGGCGGGGGACATCGTCATCCTCGACAACAACTTCGCCTCTATCGCCAAAGCTATCCGCTACGGCAGAACGATTTTCAAGAGCATCCGCAAATTCGTGGTCTTTCAGCTGACAATGAATCTCTGCGCCGTCGGCGTATCTTTGATAGCGCCCTTTATCGGCGTCGACACGCCCGTGACCGTGATTCAGATGCTTTGGATCAACATCATCATGGATACGCTGGCGGGGCTTGCCTTCGCGGGAGAGCCCGCCTTGCAGGAATATATGGAGGAAAGACCGACCAAACGGAACGAGCCGGTTCTATGCAAGCGCATGATCCATCAGATCGTCTGTACGGGCGCCTATACGATCGGCCTGTGCCTCGTATTTCTCAAAGCGCCCGTCTTTAAGGGGCTGTTCCGCTATGAGGAAAATCCGCTCTATTTTTACACCGCGTTTTTTGCTCTGTTCGTATTTTCAGGCGTATTCAACGCCTTCAATGCCCGCACGGAGCGGATTCATCTCTTTTCTCACCTCAAAAACAACAAGCTGTTCGTCGTGTTTATCCTGCTCGTCATGGCGGTGCAGCTGCTGCTGATCTATGTGGGCGGAACTATGTTCCGCTGCGCTGGACTGACCGCGGGAGAACTTCTCATCACTTTACTGCTGGCTTTGACGGTCATTCCCGTCGACCTCGTCCGCAAGGTAATTTCCAAAAAGCGCGCGAAGCGGAAAGGGGAAACGAACGAGGGCTTCTGCGGGGAAAAAGCGTCGGGAAAAGGATATGCCCGTCCCGAAAAAGCGAAAGTTTTGGAAAAATAATTTTTTTGCCGCGGCGTCCGGTCCTTCTTTTCGTGAAGGCGGACGCCGTTTTTACGGGCGCGTCATAAAGACGAGATAAAAAGAGGGGATTTCAGCAGAAAGGAGTTGCTTTTTGCGGAGCACTTGCGAAAAATATAGAGAAAGGAGAATAAGACAGCGCCGTTTTCTGCGGACAAAGACGGCGAACAAAAAAAGACTGTTTTTAAGAGTAAAACGGTTTTGACCTGCGAACAAAGGGGAAAAAAGAACGGGACTTTTTAGGAAGAAAGGGAGTTTATTGCGGATATTTTTTGGGAAAAGATAGATTTTTAAGCGATTTAAGCGGGCGACGGCTAAGGAGGGAAAGAAAAAGCGGAAAAGGAAAATATAAATTGTATATTTCCGATTTGCTTTAAAAAAGGCACAAGGTCGGCCGTAAAGCGCAAAAAGGAACGCGAATCCGCGTCCGAAAGGAAATTTTCACAAAGGATTTACAAAACACGCACAACATATCAACGAATTAAATTGACTTTTTTCGCAAATAATAGTACAATCAAGGCATGAGTAAGATTTGTTTGCATTGCGGCTATACGAATGACGATCAGGCGCATTTCTGTGTCCGCTGCGGCGCGCGCTTTTCCGAAAATGCGGAAAACGGCGCGAATCCGAATGTCCGTTTTGGGGAGAACGGACTGCCGAGCAGGGAAGCGGGACAGGAACAACAGCCTTCCGCGATTACGGGGGACGGGGCGGCCGACGCTGCCTTAGACGAAAAGAAGACGGAAACAGAGCTTAAAGGCAAGGACGCGGGGGAGTTTTCCCGTTCGTTTTCTTCCGACGCGCCCTCGGGCGGCGGAGAGGCGTCGGACGAGAACAAGATCAGCGCGGAATGGCAAGGCACAAACTGCCGCTGCGCCTTCGGAACAAATCCGTCGGCGCCGGCTTCCGGCACTGAAAACGCGCCGTCCACCGCGCCCGTTACGACGGCTAACGGAACGCCTTACCGCCCTGTCGCGGGAAATCGTTACCCGACCTATGCGCCTGCGCCCAATGCGGTCTATTCGCCTCAATACTATGCCGCGCAGCGCCAAAGGTATGAAGAGGCGGCAAAAATCGCGCGCGTCGCCAATACGAAAAAGACGCTCTTTATTTTGTCGTTCGTCGGACTGCTGCTGGACTTTCTCTGCGGCATAGGCGCTTTGATGTGCCTGCCCGCGGCGATTATTTCGTCCGTATATTCCGCCCGGTTATACAGGGAAGAAAAAAAGACGAGCACTCAGCTCGTCTGGGCGATGATCGTCGGCTATGTCGGCGCTGTCCTTGGAATTCTATTCCTTGTCCTCATGATAAGATAGCCTTACGCGGCAATTTGCCGCTGTGCGATTTCACAACTTTATACGAGCGCACGGCGCGGAGGTTACATATTTCGGCATATGAGGAGTGCATATGTTAGATAAGCGAACCTCCGCGCTTTTGCAGACAATCAACGATTTTTGTTCCTCGGGAACCTATAAAATTTTTTCCGAAGAGGATTTTCTCGCGGCATTTCCCGAAAGATGGGGAGTGACCGCGGAATCGCTTTGCCAAATGCTGGATTACCTGTCGGAAAACGGCTACATAAACATTAAGTATTCGGGCGGCGGTATGTACTGCATCTGCCCGCTTCCGCTCGGACGCGGCTACTGCGAGCAAGAGGCGGACAAAAAGAGCGAATGTATTTTGCAGCTTAAATATTTTATGTCGGCGGCGTTTTTCGGGTCCTTTGCGGGCGCCGTATTGGGCGCGTTGGTGTTTGCTCTCATCTATATGGCGATGCGGTAAATTGACCGATCGCCGCGGCGAAAAAGGAAGATAAGGAGGGTGTATGCTCAGCAAAAAAGAAAGCGAAGTGATGCAGGCGGTGTTTTCCCTCTGCTCGGGAGAGGGACGATGTCTTGTCGCGCCCGCCGACCTTCTCAATCAGCTTCCTCCGAAGGAAAAATATACGGAGGAAAAACTTGAAAAAATTTTGCGCGCGCTGGAACTCGACGATTATTTCGAAATCATCTCTTCGGACAGAAAAGGGGAAAAAATGTACGTCATCACCCTGCATCCGAACGGATTTGCCTTTAAACGCTCCACTGTACAGATGCGGCGGGATATGTTTTTCAAGGTCGGCTGGACCATCGCCTCCGCCGTCCTGGCGTTTTTGGTGGGCGTTTTGCTGAAAAAGATATTTTAAAACGTATAGGCGCGGCGGTATGACGATAGGATCGGAGCGAAACCTTTTTGCGGCGGATAAGCGAAATTTTTGCCGAAAAATATTGGAAAACGTGCCGCGGCGCAAGCGGAAACTCGGAAAACTTTTCTGCGGCGAGCAGGGAGAAAAGGACGCCGCGGGTTTCTTTTTTGTCTTTTGCTTTATAAAAGAAAAAATAAATTTTTCGCGGCGAGAAAACAAGTGCGGCGACAAGGAAGAAGAGGCGGCGCCGGGAAGTCGAGGGCGGCGGGAAGGCAAAAGGACTTTAAAGAAAAGATAGGGGAACAGAGCGCATTCGGGGGCGCGGAAAAAAGATAAAAGCGTCGGGAGAAGACTATCGTTCGAAGAAAAAAGGGGAAGGGCGGGAAGACAAGAATTCTGTGAAAAGCAAGGGCAACGGGAGGATAAGAAGGACGAGGAAAATTTTGCGTTGGAGATTCTCTTTAAAGACGAAGTTTTTTCAAGACAGTGCGGCGATTTGACGAAAGGGCGCTCGGCGTATTTAACACTTTTCGGGAACGGCGAAGGCTTACAGAAGGGCGCTTCCATTTATAAAAAAGCGTTCTTTGTTGAAAAACCCAAGGGATGCATTTGCGGGGAGAAGACTGCCATCGTCGGCCGAATACACGCTTCTTTTGAAGGGCGTCATGCAGAGGAAATTCGCTCGTTTGCGGAAAGGACTGACGCGGCTTTTCCTTTTTTACAAACGGCTGCGCAGTCGCAGCCGTTTTCTTTTGGAAGGAAAAAGCCGCACGATTTCTTGAAAGATTCGCGCGATAAATTCGCCGAAAAATAGACTGAAAGGTGCGGTTCGGGCAATGCGGCAACCCGTGTTTTCCAATTTTGACAGGGCTTTCCATCCTTCGCGCGTATTTCCAAAGCGGATGTTTTAGATTCTTCAAATAACGCCGATAATTATCGTTGAAATCAGTTTACATTTAAAAAATATTGTGTTATAATATTCCTTGCAATGCAAACGAATGTTCGTAAAAAAAGATGGATGGCGAAGGAAAAAGTTTCGAGGAGGAATCATGGAATTTAAACTGCATTCTCCCTTTCAGCCGACGGGCGATCAGCCTCGGGCAATCGATAAGCTCACGGAAGGAGTTTTGGACGGCGTCCGCACACAGGTACTCGTCGGCGTGACGGGCAGCGGCAAGACGTTCACGATGGCGAACGTCATCAAAAACGTCAATCGTCCGACGCTCGTGATTGCGCACAACAAAACGCTTGCCGCGCAGCTTTGCAACGAGTTCCGCGAGTTTTTTCCCGAGAACCGCGTCGAATATTTCGTTTCCTACTACGATTATTATCAACCCGAAAGTTATATCCCGTCCACGGATACTTATATTGAGAAGGACCTGAGCCTCAACGACGAAATCGATAAACTGAGAAACTCTGCCACCTGTTCTTTGATGGAGCGGGAGGACGTGATCGTGGTGGCTTCCGTGTCCTGCATTTACGGCCTGGGCGCGCCCGAGGAATATTTCCGCCTGTCTATTTCCCTGCGTCCCGGCATGGAGTTGGAAAGGGACTGGCTCCTGCGCAAACTGATCGAGCTGCAATATTCCCGCAACGACATCGATTTTAAACGCTCCACTTTCCGTGTGCGCGGCGACGCGGTGGAGATCTTTCCCGCGTCGAATTCCGAAGTCGCGATCCGCGTGGAGTTTTTCGGGGACGAAGTGGATAAGATCTACGAAGTGGAGGCGCTGACGGGAAATAAAATCAACGAGCTTGCGCACGTGGCGATTTTCCCTGCGAGCCAATACGCCGTCGGCACGGAAAAACTCAGAAGCGCCCTTTCCATGATAGAAGAGGATTTGAGGGGAGAGGTGCGCGCCTTCGAGGAAGAGGGAAAGATTTTGGAAGCTCAGCGGCTCAAACAGCGCACCGAGCACGACCTCGAAATGATGCGGGAGATCGGCTATTGCAGCGGCATCGAAAATTATAGCCGTTATTTTGACGGCAGACACCCCGGCGAGCCTTCCTTCACCCTTCTCGATTATTTCCCCGCGGGAAAATTTCTCGTCTTTATCGACGAGAGCCATATGACGATTCCGCAGATACGCGCCATGTATCACGGAGATTTTTCGCGCAAGAAAAACCTCGTGGATTATGGCTTCCGCCTGCATTCCGCTTATGACAACCGGCCGCTCACCTTCGAAGAATTCGACGAACGGGTGCCGCAGCTCATCTGCGTTTCCGCGACTCCCGCTCCGTATGAATTGGGGGAAGCGGGACAGAAAGTGGAACAGCTCATCCGTCCTACGGGGCTGTTGGATCCCGAAATCACCGTCAGACCCACCAAGGGACAGATAGACGACCTGCTCTCCGAGATCTATACGGTGGTCAAGGACGGGGGCAGGGTTTTGATCACGACGCTTACCAAGAAAATGGCGGAGGAACTGACCGACTATTTGAAAGAACATTCCGTCAAGGTAAAATATATGCACAGCGACATCGACACGCTGGAACGTATCGACATCGTCAACGGGTTGAGGCTGGGGGAGTTCGACGTGCTCTGCGGCATCAACCTCCTGCGCGAAGGATTGGATTTGCCCGAGGTAAAACTGGTGGCCATTCTCGACGCGGACAAAGAGGGATTTTTGAGGAGCGACACCGCGCTGATTCAGACGATCGGGCGCGCGGCGCGAAACAGCGAAGGCAGAGTCGTCATGTACGCGGACGTCCTCACGGACAGCATGAAACGGGCGATCGGCGAAACCAATCGCCGCCGCAGGATTCAGGACGAATATAACAAAGAGCACGGGATTATTCCGCAGACGATCATCAAGGAAGTCAAATCCACTTTAAACATCACCAAGAAAAAGTCGTCGGACGACGATATCAAACTCAAAGATATTCCCGAGGAGATAGAAAAACTCAAAGCGCTGATGAAAGTGGCCAGCGCTCAGCTGGACTTTGAAAAAGCCATAGAGATCCGAGATAAAATCGGGCAGCTGAGGGCGAAGATGAGAAAGGCGGAACGACAGGGAAAAGCGTAATCGGGCGGGGCAGGGCAGCGGCGAGTGCCTATTGCCCGATACCTGCCGACAGCGTCCGCGCGTTGACGGCGCGGGACTGCAAGGGCGTTTTTTCAAAGGGCGGAATTTGCGCCTCTCCCGCGTTTGCGGACGAAACGGGCGGAAAATTCGGCCTTGTGGCGTACCGATTCCCCTTGCGGACGGAAATTCGCAGGCGCAGGAGCGCGGAAAGAAAATAAGGAGTCAATATGCAGGAAGAAATCGTAATAAAAGGTGCCAAGGAAAATAATCTGAAAAATATCGACGTCCGTATTCCGAGAAATACGCTCACCGTGTTCACGGGGCTTTCGGGCAGCGGCAAGTCCACGCTGGCGTTCGATACCATTTTCGCCGAGGGACAGCGGCGGTATGTGGAGAGCCTGTCCTCTTATGCAAGACAATTTTTAGGACAGATGGAAAAGCCGGACGTGGAAAGCATCGACGGGCTTTCTCCCGCCATTTCCATCGATCAGAAAACCACTTCGCACAATCCCCGTTCCACGGTGGGCACGGTGACGGAGATCTATGACTATTTCCGACTTTTGTTCGCCCGTATCGGCGTGCCGCACTGTCCCAAATGCGGCCGGGAAATCCGACGTCAGACCGTGGACGAGATTGCGGACCGCGTCATGGCGATGCCCGAGGGCAGCAAAATTCTCGTCGACGCGCCCGTGGTGCGCGGACGCAAAGGGGAGTATGTCAAAGAGCTGGCGGGCTACAAAAAGAGCGGCTACGGCAGGGTGAAGATAGACGGCATCGTCTACGATTTACAGGAAGAAATCAAGCTCGAAAAGAACCTCAAACACAATATTTCCGTCGTGGTGGATCGTCTGGTCGTCAAAGCGGGGATTCAGAAGCGGCTGACGGACAGTTTGGAAAACGCCTTGAAGCTCGCGGACGGATTGGTGGTCATCGACTGCGAGGGCAAAGAGGAACTGTATTCCATCAATTATGCCTGTCCCGACTGCGGCATATCTTTGGAAGAGATCGAGCCGCGCCTCTTTTCCTTCAATACCCCCTACGGCGCCTGTCCCGAATGTCTGGGCCTCGGGTTTCGTCAGATGGTGGATCCCGATCTTATCTGTCCTGACAAAAATAAAACGCTGCGCGAGGGTGCTATCAGGGTTTCGGGCTGGAATCTCGACACTTCCACGCAGACGCAGATGTACCTTTCCGCGCTTTCCAAACATTACGGATTTTCGATGGACGTGCCCGTCAGGGATTTGCCCGCGGACGTCTACGATATGCTCATGTACGGCAACGGCGGGGAGAAGATCGATCTGAGCTATCATACCCGTTCGTTCAGCGGCAGCTATAAGACGGCGTGGGAGGGATTCGTCACGAACTTGCAGCGCCGTTATTCGCAGACCTCTTCGGACGGCGTCAAGTACGACATCGAGCGCTATATGCGCACGGCGCCCTGTACCGCCTGCAACGGCAAGCGCCTGAAAAGAGAAGCTCTGTCCGTCCGGGTGGGCGGCAGGAATATCTGGGAGCTGTGCGAAATGTCCGTGGACAAACTGTACGATTTTGTGGACGGCTTGGTCCTCACCGAAACGGAACACCTGATTGCGGACGCGATCATCAAGGAGATCAAAAACAGGATCGGGTTTTTGAGAAACGTGGGACTGAACTATCTCACGCTCGCTCGCACGGCGAACACCCTTTCCGGCGGCGAATCGCAGCGCATTCGCTTAGCGACGCAGATCGGCAGCGCCCTGACGGGCGTCCTCTATATTCTCGACGAGCCGAGCATCGGTCTGCATCAGCGGGACAACGAAAAACTCCTTCATTCTCTGCAAGGGCTGCGCGACCTCGGCAATACGCTGATCGTCGTCGAGCATGACGAGGATACCATCAAAACGGCGGATTATATCGTGGATATCGGGCCGAAAGCGGGCGTGCACGGCGGCGAAGTGGTGGCGTGCGGAACGCAGGCGGACATCATGAGGGAGCCGCGATCGATTACGGGCGATTATCTCGCGGGGCGTCGGAAAATAGAGATTCCTAAGGTGCGCGCCCTGCCCTCCGAAAAATGGCTCACCGTGTACGGCTGCAAGCAGAACAATCTGAAAAATATCGATATTTCCATACCTGTCGGCCTGATCACGGCGGTGACGGGCGTTTCGGGCAGCGGAAAATCGAGCTTCGTCAACGAGATCGTCTATCCCGTGCTCGCCAATCAACTGAACGGAGCGCGTCAACCGCTCGGCAATTTCGACAAAATGGAAGGCGTGGAATATTTCGACAAGGTGATCGCCATCGATCAGTCGCCCATCGGCAGGACGCCCCGAAGCAATCCCGCGACGTATACGGGCGTATTCAACGCCATCCGCGAGCTGTTTGCGATGACGCCCGACGCGCAGGAGCGCGGCTATAAGGCGGGCAGATTTTCCTTCAACGTTTCGGGTGGGCGGTGCGAGCACTGTTTCGGCGACGGCATCATCAAGATAGAAATGCATTTTCTGCCCGACATTTTCGTGCCCTGCGAAGTGTGCGGCGGCAGGCGGTACAACCGCGAAACGCTGGAAGTCAAGTACAAGGGCAAGAGCATTTCCGACGTCCTCGATATGACCGTGGAGGAGGCGTGCGAGTTTTTCAGACCCGTGCCTTCTATATTCAATAAGCTCAATACGCTGAACGAAGTGGGGCTGGGCTACGTAAAACTCGGACAGAGCGCGACGACGCTTTCGGGCGGCGAAGCGCAGCGGGTGAAACTTGCCACCGAACTTTCCAAGCGCTCCACGGGCAAGACTTTCTATATTCTCGACGAGCCGACGACGGGATTGCACACCTACGACGTGGATAAGCTGATCAAGATTCTGTTGAGGCTGCGGGCGGGAGGCAACACGGTGCTCGTCATCGAGCATAATCTCGACGTCATCAAGACCGCCGATTATATCGTGGACTTGGGTCCCGAGGGCGGCAACGGCGGCGGGACGATCGTCTGCTCGGGCAGTCCCGAAGAGGTGGCAAAAGTGCCCGAAAGCTACACGGGACAGTTTTTGAAGAAAGTGCTGGAAAACACCTGACGAAGTTTCCCCGCTTTCTCTCTGTCGAAAAACGCGAAAGGGAGCTTTTTCCCGCGCGCGGAGAGGGACGCTTCTCCCAAGGGAGCGCGAAAATAGAAAATCAGGTATAATTTTCCAAAAAATCGCGCATAATAAGGGTATGATTAAGCCTACCAAAAACATAGCGGACGTCAAACAAATGGTAAAAGACTGCTCTTATAAGCACGTCGCGGTGCGCGTGAACCTGGGCAGAAACAAGATTTTAAACTATTCGGGCGTGTTGTCGGGAATCTATCCCGCGCTGTTCACGGTGAAGCCGGACGACGACGACTTTCTCGGAAAGACCGCTTATTCCTACTCCGACGTGCTTTGCGGAAGCGTCAAGATAAAGAAGATACAATAAGCTTTTTTCCCGTCGGATCCTCCGACGGGATTTTTGTAGGTAACGCTTGCGTTTTTTCTCCGTAAACGGTATAATAGAAACTGAGGAAAAATATGGGAGAAAAAGTTTTTTTGGCGAAAAATTCGCGCGCGCAATGTTTCATTTTTCTGACTGCGGGGATCTGTACGTTCCTCGTTTCTCTCCTATGCATATTTTGCGTGAGTCTATGGATAGGCGTTGCCGTTTCCATCTTAGGAGGAATACTTTTGGGGTTCTTTATATATTTTTATCGTCAGCCTCGAACCGCGATAGAAATAGAATCCGAGTGTTTAAAACTTTATAAGAGGAATCAAGAATGGAGTTTTTCTTTAAAGTCCATTGAAAGAATAATCATTCTCGATCAGGGCGGCTCTCTTGATTTTACCGTTCATTTAAATGATTTTTCAAAATTCGGCTTTCATTTTCTAATAGAGAACAGCGAAAAAACGAAAAGAGAATGGATACGCTGTTTAGAGGAATGCGGCGTAAAGGTAAGAATGGAAACTTCGCCCGTATAATTAAAAACCGTATTTTCCATATAAAAGATTTAAAAGCCTACAATGACCCGCGGGCTTTTTCTTTTCGACAAAAATCGCTTAAATCCTTTGACAAAACTTTTCGCCTGTTCGTCATAAATCTTTTTAACGGCACATACAATGATAAAGCAACAGAAAACAAACGGGGTAAAAGCAATGTCAATCAAACCGCATTTTGAAACTTATCGCTATACGACTTGCGTCTGTCGGACGGGCAGCCAGTCGATTGTCGAATGTCGTCTTCCCGGCAGCGAGATTACGAGCATCCTTGCCATTTACGCCAAAGCGGTGCCCGCCGAGTGCGTTTGTGCGGACGGCGAAGTCCGCTATAACGGCAAGCTTTTTTTGAATATCGTCTATGAGGACGCCGATCGCAAGGTGTGCCGTGCGGAACGCGGCGCGGAGTTTTCGCACCGCGCGGAAAACGAACTCGTTACGCCCGCGTGCTTCGCCAAAGCCGAACTCAAAACGGACAACGTTTCCTATCGCCGCGAAGGCTCGGGTCTATATATTTCCGTCATCATCGGCGCGGATATCGCGGTGTACGGAACGGCGCAGGCGGAGTATCTTTCGGACGGCGAGGGCATCATCGCCAAAAAGAGTCCGCAGGCGATCGTCAAAACTGTCTGCGTATCGGGCGAAGCGGAAACGGACGACGAATTCGAAACGGATTACATAGGCGACATCCTCATGCACACCGAAAACGTCAACATCGGCTACGTGACCGCCGAAGCGGGACAGATCACCGTGTCGGGGGAGATCAACCTGAATATCTGCGCGCTTAAAAGCGACCTTTCGCTTTGTTCGTACGAGCGGCTGATTCCTTTCCGTCTGGAAATTCCCTGCGACGAATCGATGCCGAAGCTTTCCGCTTCTGCGAAAGTGCAGGTCAAGTCGGCGGTGCTGACGGCGGGTACGGACGAGGAAAAGGGAAAATGCAAGATAGACGCGGAACTTATTTTAAACGCCGACTGCGAACTCTATATCCGCGACGAATTGCCCGCCTGCGAGGATATTTTCTCGCCCTCCTGCGAGCTTACATATAAAAAGGAAACGAAAAAAGGCAGATATTTGAGCGATATTCTGCGCTTTACCGAGCGCGTGAGCGGCTCCGCCTCCCTTTCCGTTCCCATCGATTATGCGACGGCTTTGCAGGCGGCGGTGCTGCCCAGGGCGGAAATCACCTGTAAAATAGGGGAAAACGGAGGCGAAGCGGAGGGCGCGATCTTTGCGGACGTCCTTTTGTGCGACGCGGACGGCGTGCATAGAAGCGCGGAGCTCTCCCTGCCCTTCCTCTTCCCCGTCAAATACGAGGAAGGCTGTATCGCCGAAGCGGAAGCGACGGTGTGCGGACTGAGCGTGCGCCAGCGCCGCGAAGGGGAAGCCGAGGCGGAAGCGACCTTGAAAGTGACGCTCAAACTCTATAAGGAAACGAAGGCGGAATATATCTCCGAAACGGAGGAGGGGGAAGCGTATAAGGAAAACGACAGCGCCATATCCATTTTCATCCCCCGCGCGGGCGACGGCCTTTGGGAGATTTCCAAACAGCTCAAACGCCCTCCCGAAGAAGTGGAAAAGAGCAATCCCGAACTGAAATTCCCCGTTAAAGAGGGCGAGCGAATTTTCATTTACAGACAGAAAAACTGAGACGTACCGGCAATCGCCGAACGGCGTTGCGGGAAGCGTTTTTCGAGAAAAGCCAAGGGCGGCTTTCGTTTTTCCGCCCGGAAAAAATAGTCTTCCTGACTTCCGCCTTTTCAGCGTTTTTTAAAAAACGGAGAGCCTTTGGAAAAAAAATGAAAGCGATCGACAATGGAAGCGGGCGGCGCGGCTTAAAAAAATTACGGCCTTTTAAAACGTTTATCGTCATCTCAATAGGGTGCAACTCTCTTTGTCGTTTTCCGTGCGGTTCGTTCCGCACGGAAAACGTTTCGTTGCGCCGCGAACGCCTGAGAGCCGACTTTTTTAGGCGCGATTGTAAAAATTGCGAAAAATATTGTCTAAAACCCTTTAAAGTCTTGAAATTTAAGGAAAAGTATGGTACAATAGAATCGAAAAAATCGGCGGCGGGGCTTCCTCGCCGCTAAAATCGGAAACCGACGATGAATACCGCGAAAATCAAGTCTTACGCAAAAATCAATCTGACGCTCGATATCGTGGGCAAAGCAAACGGGTATCATCTGCTCGATTCGTTTGTGGCGAGCCTGGATTTATACGATCTCGTCGTCGTCCGAAAGCGAAAGGACAAGTTGATTTCCGTGACGATGCACGGCATGGGCAGCGAGGGAATCTCCCCCGAAGAGAACAACGCCGCAAAGGCGGGCGAAGCGTTCGTTGAGCGTTTCGGCACCTCGGGCGCGAACATCGCCGTCTATAAAAATATCCCCCTCGGAGCGGGACTGGGCGGCTCTTCCGCGGATGCGGCGGGAGTGCTGAACGGGATGGCGAAGCTGTACGAGATTTCCGATTCGGAGGCGCTCGGCGCGCTTGCCGATCGATTGGGCAGCGATACCCGCTATATGCTTAAAGGCGGATTTTGCCGTATGCAGGGGAGAGGCGAAAAACTTTTTCCCCTTCCCGCAAAAGGAAAAAAACTGTACTTTTTTCTCATTTGTCCGAAAAGTTCGGTGTCTGCGGGCGACTGTTATCGGGAATACGACAAAGTGGGCAATTTATATGCGCCCGAGGAAAAAAATACGCAGAAGTGCATCGACGCCTTTTTAGACGGAAAGACAGAGGACGTGGGCAGGTATTTGACGAACGCGCTTTACGAGCCTGCGGCACGGCTGAACGAAGAGGTGGAAAAGGCGCTTGAGGAGGCTAAGAACTTTTCTCCGCTCGGCGCCGCGATGACGGGCTCGGGAAGCTGCGCGGCCGCGCTATTCGAAACGAAGGAACTTTGCGAATGGGCGAAAAGCCGATACCGAGGAAAATTTCGCACCTATGTGGCGGGAACAGTGATTCCCGAAGAAAAAAGAAAACTTTTTCGTTCCCCGTTCTTTTTGAGCAAAGAGGAACGGGAAGGAACGCAGCAGTCTTAACGGATGAATTTCGGGGCGCTATGCCCTCAGAAACAGGAGCATTGATTTATGGAAGAGCGAATTATCGACGACGAGTATGCGAGAGGCATTCGACTGAAAAAGACCAAAGACGGCTATGTGGACGTCACGGACGAGCTTGCCGAAGAGGAGCGCAAAGCGGCGAAGGACGAAGCGGCGGAGGACTCGGGCGAACTTTGCGAAACGCCCGAAGAGGACGCCGAAGCGGCGGGGGAAACGGAAGAAGCGCTGATCGTGGAAGGTTTGGAGAAAACTTTGGAAAGCCTTTCCGAAGAGGAGGGGACGGAGGAAGTCACGTTTGAATTTCCCGAACTCGAAGAGGACGACGAGGATCTCGTCAATCTGACGCCCGAGGAAGCGATCGCCCTCCGCAAGAAAAAGGAAGCGGAAGAAGCGCAGCGCAAGGCCGATTACAAGCGCCTCTGCGAGGAAGGGGAGGAATTGCTCGTTTCGGGCAGTTTTAAAGCCGCGGAACTGAAATTCGAAAAAGCTTTGAATCTGGCGGAAGACGCTTCGGAGGCGGCGGTGGGGTACTGGCGTTCCAAGACGTCCGATTTTTCCGACCCCGACGCGCTGATGGAAGACTATCTCGAAACGGGATTCGAGAGCCTTGAAAACGACCTCGGGGAAGACGCCACCCTGCGCATCAAAGAACGCTATAGGGACGTCTTTGTCCGCCGTCTTGCAAAGTTGCGGGAAGAAGAGGCGCCTTTGGAGGAAGAGGTGACGAAAAAGCAGGAAAACCGCCGCGCCATTTTGAAAAAACGCATCTCCTCGACAAAAAAGAAGTTTATCGGCACACTGTTGCCGACTGTAATTTTTTTAATCCTCGCCATCGTCTTTGTCACGATGATCACCACGCGCAAGGACGGGCTGTTCGTATATCTGACGACGGGTGCGGGAATACTGTTTGCGGGATTTTTTGTCGCGTTCGGGGTGTTTACTAACAAGTTTGTCAACGCGCTCAGAATGAACCGCGCCAATGAGGACCTCTCTTCCACCGAGGACGGGGAAAAATTGTTGAAGATCCGCGCCTATAAAGAACTGTACGAGCATTTTGTCGGCTGATTTTGCCTATCGGAGATGAAAATAACGAAATCGCTCTCTACTGAAAAAGAGATCCCGTAAAAAGCGGATCTCTTTTTCTTATAAAGCGAAACCCCGCAGTAGACGCGGGGTACAAAAAATGTTGAATAATGTTGAACATAGAATTCTTGAAAAACAAAACTCTTTGTTGAAAGAAGATAAACTCGGGGAACAGTTACGGATAGATGATTCGGATAGCCCGTTCAAGGCGTAATGCAAATGGCAGACTTCAATACCCTTGTCAAGAGCGACCGGCAGCATAGGACTTCGCCCGCATAGGAAATACCCCGCGTTTTCACGCGAGGATAGTTATTCCTTAACGGGACTTTTTTTGCGGACAGGGAATATCGGGATGCGGGAAAATAGTCGTTCGGCAAAATCGCAAAAGGCGGAAACGGAAGGTCGGCTCTGAAAATAGCGGCGGGAAAAAGGCGAAAAATTTTTTGTTTCCCGAAGAGCCGCAAAGAAAGGGCAATGGAAAGCGTCGGGCGTTCAAATCCCGTTTTTCGATGGGAAAACGGGTCGTAATTTGTTTTACATATTCGTGCGGATGATGTATAATGATATATCATTTGTGGATTTCGGAAAAAACGTTTTTTGCGTAAGGGAACGGAGTTTACGCTTTACGGGAGGAAAAAATGTCTTATGAAAAGGTGAAGGAGTATTTCCGGCAGGCGGGGCTTGAAGAACGGGTGGAAGTTCGGCGGCAGATCGGCGACACGGTGGAACACGCCGCTGAGGCAATCGGCTGTCTTCCCAGACAAATCGCAAAGACCATGTCTTTTTTGGTGAACGGAGCGCCCGTCCTCGTCGTGATGGCGGGAGATGCGAAAACGGATAACGCCAAATTCAAGGCTTTTTTTCACGAGAAAGCGGTGATGCTGCCCGCCGATCAATTGGAAGAGCGCGTCGGGCACGCGGCGGGCGCCGTCTGTCCGTTTGCGATACGCGAAGGCGTATCCGTCTATCTGGATATTTCTCTTAGGCGTTTCGACGTCGTATACACCGCGGGCGGCAGCGTCAACAGTACGGTGCGCCTTTCCGTGGCGGAGCTTGAAAAATTCGCTTCGCCCTCGGGCTGGACGGATGTCGGGAAAGGCTGGCAGGCAGAGGTTTAACGCTAGGGAAAACGGCGTTTTGCGGAGAAAAGGGAGTTTCGGACAGGAAATTTAACCGAAACAGCAACGCCGCGAAGCCGAAAGAGGCGGGCAGAGAGCGTTTCGATGGGTAAAAGAGATGTTTTTTCGCGGAGAAAGCGGGGAAAAATCTATCGGATAGTGAAGCGGCAGCCAGAGTTTGTCCGCGGAGAAAAGGGAGCGCGGCGGGCGCAGAAATGCTTTGATCGGGCGCGAAAAATTCTCTCGGAAAAGCCGCGGGGCACAAGGCTCCTTGAAAAGAGTTCGTCGGCGCAAAAGACTTTTACGATAAGACAGGGGGAATATGGGAGGCGCCGAAAGAGCTGTTCTATGCAAAAAATTTTTTTGCGGAGAGGAAGCGCGGGATAGACTTTGTCGCCGAAAAAAAGATCGCGGCTTAGGCGGAGAGATTTTTGCGAAATGCAGAAAGAAAGATTCTCCGCCGAGGAAATACAAAGAAAGCAGGCGCCGAAAAGATTTTAGCGAGTGTAAAAAAGAGAGTTTCCGAGGGAAAGAAACAGCGTCGATTGCCGCGAGTTTTGCACACCGTAAATCGTTGATTTTTTCCCTTTGCGCGTGCTATAATAATCAACGGCATACAGGAGAAATATATAGAAGTAATCATCGACGGCGTAGAAAAGCGCCGACGGAGAGAAAAATTCCTGCGGCGGCAGTGTACGCCTCTTGAAACGCGGAGCGTTTTCCGCGCATAAATAAGGCGAAGGACATATAATAAAAAGCCTATGAAAAAAATTTTACCCTATTTCAAACCGTATAAAGTACAGAGCATTTTAGGCCCGCTTTTCAAATTGCTCGAAGCCACCTTCGAACTCATCGTGCCCCTTATCGTTTCTCTCATCGTCGACAAGGGATTGGGAATGCAGGCGGCGGACAAAACTTATCCCGACGCGAACAAGGCGTATATCGTGCGTATGTGCATAGTTCTGGGCGTCTTCGGGCTGGTGGGGCTAGCCTGCGCGGTGACGGCGCAGTATTTTGCGGCGAAGGCGGCGACGGGCGTTTCCACGGAGGTGAGAAAGGCGCTGTTCGTCAAGCTGCAATCGCTCAGCTATTCGGATATGGACACTCTGGGCACTTCCTCTATGCTCACCCGCATGACGGGGGACGTCAATCAGCTGCAATCGGGCATCAATATGGCGCTTAGGTTGTTTTTGCGTTCTCCTTTCATCGTATTCGGCGCCATGATCATGGCGTTTTTCATCGACCCGCCCTCGGCGGCGGTGTTCGCGGTGGCGATTCCCATTCTCAGCGCGGCGGTATTCGCCGTTATGCTCGTCTGTATGCCCCTCTATAAAAAATCGCAGGCAAAGCTGGACAAAGTGCTGCTTTCCACGCGCGAAAATCTGACGGGCGCGAGGGTACTGCGCGCATTCTGCAAAGAGGAGGACGAAAGGGCGCAGTTTTCCGATCGCAACGGGGATCTAACGAAAAGTCAAAAGTTCGTCGGCGGCATCAGCGCGCTGATGAACCCGCTCACCTACGTCATCCTCAACGCCGCCATCATCGCGCTCATTTACGTGGGCGGCGTCCGCGTCAATCTTGGGCATCTGTCGCAGGGAAAAGTTCTGGCCCTTTACAACCTGATGACGCAGATCCTCGTGGAACTCATCAAGCTTGCCAATCTCATCGTCACCGTCACCAAATCGGCGGCCTGCGGCAGCCGTATCGAGAGCGTGCTGGATATGAAAAGTTCATTGGAACTGTTTTCGGGCGGGGAAAAGGGAACCTCGGACGGCGCAAACGAAGAGGAGAAAACTTCCGTCGCCGCAGCCGTGGGGGACTGCGATACCCTTAAAACCCAAAGCGGCGCCGAAGGGGACGCCGCGTTCGTCGTATTCGACCGCGTGAGTATGCGCTATAAAGGGGGCGGGGCAAATTCGCTTACGGATATAGATTTTTCCTTGCGGCGCGGGGAAACGGTGGGCGTCATCGGCGGCACGGGATCGGGAAAGACGACGCTCGTCAATCTCGTTCCGCATTTTTACGACGTGACGGAAGGGAGCGTCAAAGTGGCGGGCAGGGACGTGCGCGCCTATGACCCCAAAGCGCTTCGCGATAAGATCGGCGTCGTTCCGCAGCGCGCCGTGCTGTTCAAGGGGACCATCCGCGAAAATCTCAAATGGGGCAAGGCGGACGCGACGGACGAGGAACTGATGGAGGCGGCGAAAACCGCGCAGGCGGAGAAAGTGATAGCGGACAAGGGCGGGCTGGACGCGCCCGTGGAACAGGGAGGCAAAAACTTTTCGGGAGGTCAGAAACAAAGGCTGACCATTGCCCGCGCGCTCGTCCGGCGCCCCGAGATCCTCATTCTCGACGATTCCGCTTCCGCCCTCGATTACGCCACGGACGCCGCGCTGCGGCGCGCTTTGAAAACGCTGGATTATTCCCCGACGGTGTTCGTCGTTTCACAACGCACCTCCGCCATGAACGGCGCGGATAAGATCGTCGTTCTCGACGAGGGCAGAGCGGTGGGCATCGGCACGCACGAGGAATTGTTGAAAACCTGTTCCGTGTATAAGGAAATTTACGATTCGCAGTACAAAGCGGAGGACGAGGAAAAGGAGGCGCGGGCATGAAAAGCGAGAAAAAACGCGAAAAAAAGCCGCCTAAGGCGAAGGCGAAGGTGCGCAAGGGCACGCTGAAACAGGTGCTGCGCTACGTCGGAAAATATCCATTTTCCCTTTCGCTGACTTTGGTTTTGGCGATCGTCACGGTGGGATTCACGCTGTACGTGCCCATTCTCGTCGGGGACGCCATAGACTGTATTGTGGATAAAGGGCAGGTGGATTTTTCCGCCCTGAAAGTCATCTTTTTCAAAATCGGCGCTTCGGTGGCGGTCACCGCCGTCGCGCAGTGGCTGATGAGCGTATTCAACAACAAGATCACCTTCGAGGTGGTAAAGGACATTCGCGCGGACGCTTTTGCCAAGATCTCGCGGCTCCCCCTCAAATATCTCGATTCCCATTCCCACGGCGATACGGTGAGCCGCATCATCGCGGACGCCGACCAATTCGCCGACGGGCTTTTGATGGGCTTTACGCAGTTTTTTACGGGCATCATGACCATTCTCGGCACCCTCGCCTTCATGCTGGCGCTCAGCTGGCAGATCGCGCTGGTGGTGGTGTTCGTCACGCCCCTGTCCCTGTTCATCGCGAAATATATCTCCTCCCACACCTATACTTTTTTCAAAAAGCAGTCGGAAACGCGCGGCGAACAGACCGCGTTTACCGAAGAGATCATTTCCAATCTGAAAACGGTGCAGGCGTTTTCCCACGAGAAGGCGAACGAGGAGAAATTCGACGAAATCAACAAGCGACTGGAAAAATATTCCCTCGACGCCAGTTTCTATTCCTCTCTTCCCAATCCCACCACGCGCTTCGTCAACAACATCGTGTACGCGCTGGTGGCGCTCATCGGCGCCCTCTATATCGTTTCGGGCAGGGGCTTTTCGGTGGGAAATCTCACCACCTTTCTTTCCTATGCCAATCAATACACCAAACCCTTCAACGAAATTTCCGGCGTCGTCACCGAGCTTCAAAACGCTCTGGCGTGCGCCGCGCGGATCTTTGAGCTTTTGGACGAAGCGGAACAGCCGTCCGACGCGGGCAATCGTGTGCTGGGCAGGGCGGAGGGGAACGTGTCCCTCGAAAGCGCGTGCTTTTCTTACGTCCCGGGACAAAAGCTCATCGAGGACTTTTCCCTGAAAGTGAAGCCGGGCGAAAAAGTGGCTATCGTGGGGCCAACGGGCTGCGGCAAGACCACCCTCATCAACCTGTTGATGCGATTTTACGACGTGACGGGCGGCGCCGTCAAGGTGGAAGGGGAGGACGTGCGGGAGATCACCCGCCGATCCCTCCGTTCCAATTACGGCATGGTGTTGCAGGAAACCTGGTTAAAAAGCGGTACGGTGCGGGATAATATAAAGATGGGACGGCCGTCGGCCACGGACGAGGAAATGTACGCGGCGGCGAAAGCTTCTCACGCGGACGGATTCATCCGCCGCCTTTCGGAAGGCTATAACACCGTGCTCTCCGAGGAGGGCGGGAGCCTTTCGCAGGGACAAAAACAGCTTTTGTGCATTGCGCGGATCATGCTCTGTCTGCCGCCCATGCTCATTCTCGACGAGGCGACCTCTTCCATCGACACGAGGACGGAAATGAAAATCAGCGACGCGTTCAATAAGCTGACGGAGGGCAGGACTTCCTTCGTCGTAGCGCACCGCCTTTCCACCATCCGCACTGCGGATACCATTCTCGTGATGAACGCGGGACAGATCGTGGAGCAGGGCACCCACGGGGAACTTTTGGAAAAACGAGGGTTTTATTACAAACTTTACAACAGTCAATTCAGTTGATTTGCGGTCCTGCAAAAAAATCCCTTTTGAGCGCGGGTGCGGAAGGGAAAGACGGGCGTCGGATCTTTTTAGACGGCAAAGTCGGGATGCCGACATTCTGTTGCCCATACGGGAGGACCGGCGGCGCAGAAAAAAAATCGCCTTGGCGCAAAGCGGGAAACTTTGCGTCGGGCATTGGGACGGAGCGCCGAAATATGCGCCGCGGGAATCGAAAAATTTTGAGTTTGCAGGGCGAGAACGGCGTTTTTCAGGACGTGAAAACGCCGACGTCCGTCCCCGCCGTTCTTTTCGCGATTCCCGCTTCAAACGGGCGGCTTATGAAAGATCTTGCCTAAACCACAAACAAGGAAACCGGACAAAAAATATGAAGGGAAAAAGCGCGGAGAGAAAGAGAGGGAGCGTTTATCGCAATGCCGTGCAGCTGGTGGCTGTGGGCGGCGTAACGGGAATTTTTGCGGGGAGCGTGGTGACGCTTTATCATTTTTGCGCCTCTTACGGCGAGGAGTCGTCGAAGGGCGTTTACGCTTTTCTAAGGGGGCATCCCGCGTTTATCCCGCTGTTGTTTGTCGTGCTGGCGCTCGGCGCGTTTTTGTTGAGCGTAGCGGTGCGGCTGGTGCCGATGATCAAGGGCAGCGGCATACCGCAGACGGAAGGAGCGACGCGGGGCGTCGTCCGTTTTCGCTGGTATCGCGACGCCGTCACTATGTTCGCCGCCAGTCTTCTGAGTATTTTTCTGGGGCTTTCGGCGGGCAGCGAAGGCCCCAGCATCGAGATCGGCGGCGCCTGCGGGGACGGCGTCGCGTGCGTGTTTCGGCGCAGCGAGATGGTCCGGCGCTATCAGGTGACGGGCGGGGCGTGTACGGGGCTTGCCGTGGCGTTCAACGCGCCGTTGACGGGAATGGCGTTCGCCTTCGAGGAAGCGCACAAGCGTTTTACGCCCGAGGTGTTTATCTGCGCGTTTTCCTCCGTCATCGCGGGACTTCTCGCGCGCACGGCGATCTGTGCCGCGGCGGGGGTACCGTCCGCAAACGCCTTCGAGGCCTATCGCTTTTCCCCGATGCCCGTTTCCGTATACGGCTTTGTTTTTCTTTCTTCCGCCGTGTGCGGCGCGCTCGGCGTCCTCTTTTATAAACTCGTGTTTTTCCTGCGCGGAAGCTTCAAAAAAATCCGCCCGCCGAAGCCCTGGTCCGGAGAGTTTGTTCGTATTCTCATCGCGGTGCTTTTGGGCGGGGCGCTTTCCCTGGCGACCGTCAACGTGATGGGCGGCGGGCACGGACTCATCGAGTCGCTGGGCACTTTCGGAGGCACGGCGCAGGAAACCACGGAAAGCGTATTCGGTCTGCCGCTCGTCTGGACGCTCCTCCTCGTCTGCGCGCTTAAATTTTTGATTACGGGCGTGAACATGGGCGCGGGCGTTCCGTGCGGAGCGTTTATTCCCATGCTGGCGATAGGCGCTTGCATCGGCGCGCTGTTGAATCGCGCCTGGCTTTCTCTCGGCATGGACGCCGCGCACGCCGATTTGATGGTGATGATCTGTATGGCGGCGTTTTTTACGACGATCGTCAAAGCGCCCATTACGGGCATCGTCATGGTCTGCGAGCTGACTTGGAGCTTCGCGCCCCTTCTTCCCGTCGTCATCGGCGTTTCGGTGGGGTATATCATCGGCGACGTTTCGCGCACCGAGAGCATTTATGAAAAAATGCTCGATTTGTTCGAGGAGGAAACGGGCGTGAAAGAACGGGCGCGGCGGGAGATATTCTCCGTCGCGGTGCAGCCTCGCTGCATTGCGGACGGGCGCGCCGTCCGGGACGTGCTCTGGCCCTCGGGCGCCGTGGTCACGGAAATCGGGCGAGGCACGGAAAAGATCCTCCCCGACGGGGATACGGAACTGAGGGCGGGAGATACGCTCACGGTCGTCTGCCGTACCGATTCGCCCGAGAAAACGCGCGAGGATTTACAGCATATCACGGGCAATTAGAGTCTGCGCGCTCTTTTTCGTTCCTTTGGCGAGGCGTAACAAAATAAAACGTTGCGCGTTTCCCCGCGCTTGCAGGCGCCTTTTTTTTTCCTTGTGTATCTCGCGCGGCTTTTGAATGAGTTTCTAAAATGTCGGGAGCGCTTCGGTGCTTCCGCGTTATATTTCTCCCGCGCGCTCCATAAACGAATTTGTTTTTCGCTTATTAATTTCTTCTGCCTGTCCTTGCGGGGAGATGGGAAGAGAGAATAAGTTTCGCGCGCCGCTGTTTTCGCTGTACGCTGCGCGCGATAGGGGGCGACGGCGCGGAAAAGCTTTCTCGCCTCTATTCTCCCGCGCGGTTTTCGCATACTTTCAGAAATGCGAGAAAAAAGGAGTCCCGTTTTTTTGAAAAGAGCAATCCTCTGCAAATTTTTTCCGCTTTTTCTCTGAAATTTCTACTGCCGTTCCCGAAAACATCCCGCGCTTTGGCGGGACGTTTTCTGAAAGGGAGCCTATTTTGTTTTTCATAAGTTTGCATGAGCGCTTTTACCCGTTTGCCGCGGGCTTTTTCATATCTTGCGGCGCTTCGGCATACAATAGAAGGAATCGATTTTTAAAGAAGGGCGCGCGGAGTATGCGGTTATATAACGAAATTTTAAAAAAATTCGGCGGCGGCGAGGCGGGGGAGCTGTTTGCGGGGACGAGATATACTGTCCTGCCCGGTCGCGGCGGTTATTTTCAGGGCGTAAAGACGGTGAGCGAGTTTTCTCCCTGCCGCATCGTCGTATGTTTCCGTCACGCGGTTCTGGAAATCGAAGGAAGCGGCTTTGTCATCGAAAAATACTGCGACGGCGATCTCGAACTCTCGGGGCAGATCGTTTCCGTGCGGCTCGACGGCGCGTAAGAATGGCTTTTTCTTCCCCGTAACGAAAAAAGGCGGAAAGGAGGGACACGAAAAACGTGCTTCTTGAAAAAATAATCATCGAGGGAATTATGCCCGAACGCGCTCTCTCCAAGCTGCAAAGAGAGGGAATCTGCGTCTATCATGCAAAAAAACTCAAAAAAAACCAAATACTTTTAAGTGTAAAGAAAAAAGATACCGAAAAAGTTTTTGCAATTTGTCCAAATGTATGTTATAATATGTCTGAGGAAGATGTAAGCGCGGCGCAAAGCGGTCCGGCAGCGGCGATTCCTACGGAACATTCAAACGCATCCAAAAAGCGTGAGCCTATTTCCGCATACAGTCCGTATACTTCCAAAAAAGCGGGCGCCGAGGGACTGCTTGCCGTGCTCGATTGGTGCAAAAGGCGCATCGGCGTCTTTCTCGGGGGCGCGCTGTTCGTCGCCGCGACGCTCGCGGCAAACAATTTCGTTTTTAAGATCGAGGTGACGGGCGCGGAAACCTATCGCAGGGAAGTTCTCGTCGCGCTCGAAGAGAACGGCATCAGGACGTTCTCTCTCTATCCCAAGGACAGGGAAGAAGAGGTGGCCGCCAAGATTCTCTCCCTCAAAGACGTCAGCTATTGTTCGGTGGAAAAATCGGGCATGACCGTGAAAGTGGATGTGCGCCTTTCCGCCTTTTCGGAGCCTTCCCCCGAGGAAGGGGACATGATTGCGAAACATTCGGGCACCATCGTTCAATCTGCCGTTCTTCGCGGCACGCCCCTCAAAAACGCCGGGGACGAGGTGGAGGCGGGCGAAACGCTCGTGGGGGCGTATCTGCTTTCCGAAAGCGGGGAAAGGACCCCCGTCACGGCCATCGCGCGCGTCACCCTCTCCTGCGTTTACGACGAAATCGTCGCCGCGGATTCCGAGGAACGGGCGCTTGCCGAAGGGTATCTCGCCATAGACGGGGAAATTGCGGAAAAGACCTGCGAGCAAACGGACGGCGGCTTTCGCGTGAGAATTATCTATACGGTCACGGAAACGATCAACTTCTGACCTCGCCTGCCGCCGCGATTTTTCACGAAGAGTTTAAAACCTCTTTAAACGTCGAAAGAGCGAGGGCTTGCGGCGTCCGCTTTTTCGCAGAGGAAAAATACGCGGCGGAAAAAGGAAGAGAGAAAATCTTTTTCTTCTTCCGTCGAAAATCAGCAAGAAAGATCCGCCCGAAGCCTTGCGCGGGCGCTTCGGTCAAAGGAGTTATTTACGGCACACATCAAAAAGACAATCGACACGAAATCGGTGGACAAGCTTTCCCGCATTCTGGGAACGTTCGACGAAAATCTCACGCTCTTATCGCGGGAGCTTAACCTCGTCACCTATGTGGACGGCGTCAAGATACAGCTGGAAGGAGAGGAAAAGGACGTCGCGTGCGGAGAAGAAGTGCTCGCCGAGCTTTTGAAATTCGCGGGCAGCGGCGAAAGCGTGGACAGAAGCCGTATCGTGTATTGCATCGAACTCGCCAAAGAGGGCAGAGTGGGGGATATCGCCGCCGTCCTCGAAGGGGTGGTGGCAGTCACTTCCCGCGGCAAACAGATCAAATGCAAGACGGTGGGACAAAAGCAGTACGTGGACGCCGTCAAGAACAATACGGTGGTATTCGGCGTCGGGCCCGCCGGCACGGGCAAGACGTATCTCGCCGTGTGCCTTGCCGTGGCGGCGTTCAAGAGCAAGCAGGTGGAAAAGATCATTCTCACCCGCCCCGCCGTGGAAGCGGGAGAAAAGCTCGGCTTTCTGCCCGGAGATTTGCAGACGAAGGTGGACCCATACCTTCGCCCCTTATACGACGCCTTGCAGGAAATGCTGGGCATGGAAACGTATACCAAACTGATGGAAAAGGGAGTCATCGAGGTGGCGCCGCTCGCCTATATGCGCGGCAGGACCCTCTCGAATGCGTTTATTATTCTCGACGAGGCGCAGAACACCACCAAGGAACAGATGAAGATGTTTTTGACCCGTATGGGCGAAGGCAGCAAGACGGTGGTGACGGGCGACGTCACGCAGATAGATCTGCCCGAGGGCAAAAAGAGCGGACTTATCCACGCGGTGAGTATTTTAAAGAATATAGAGGGCATACAGATATGCCGTCTGACGGATAAGGACGTAGTGCGGCATCCGATGGTCATGCGGATCATCCGCGCTTACGAAACGGACGCCGAAAAGGCGCGCCGCGCAGCGGAATCCAAAGCGGCAAAAGAGAGGAACGAAGGATGAATATACGGGAAGGCGAATTGATTTGGACGAAAAAAGAGGTCGTCAAGAGCGTACTTTTGTTTATGCTCAATTTTTTCGTGATGATTTTGATTGTGGGAGCGCTGCTTTTAGGAAATAAGATGGGCAGCTTTTCCGAAACGATAAAAGCCAACCGCACCAATTATCTCTATATCGTGTTCTGTATCCTTCTCCTCGTAGGGATTTTGTACTTTTACTTTTTCTTCGAGGACAGACGGATGCTTACCAGCGGAAGGAGCATCGCGCTGGCGTTTACGGTGCTCGATTTATGTCTTGTCGTTTCCTTTCTGTTCGGAAAAATAGACATCTATGCCCGCCCCGTGGCGTTGTGCGCGCTGCTCGTGTTCATTCTCGTCGGCAGGCGCGACGCGATTTTCATGAACATGATCTGCGCCATTCTCCTGTTTATCATCGACACGTTCGGGGACGGCGCGGTGACGCCGACGAGCATCTATTCCTCCTTCATCATCGCTTTCACTGCGGGCATGATCGCTATTTTCTTCGGCAATAAGGCCAAGACCCGCTTCCAGGTGGTGGGAATCGGACTGATCATCGTCATCCCCGTCGATTTCATCATCTTTCTTTTGGAAATTTCGGGACTGGCGGGCGGAAGCTCTGCTGTCACGGGGACCGTCACGGGCTGGGAGCACGTGCTCACGCAGATGGGCTACGGGCTTTTGGGGGGCATCATGTCGGCGATTCTCTTCCTCGCGCTGCTGCCCGTGTTCGAATACGTATTCAACTGTCTGACGGTGTTCCGTCTTAGGGAACTGACGAGCTCGGACGCCAAGCTTTTGAAAAAACTCAAAGAGGAAGCTCCCGGCACGTTCAATCACTCGATGATGGTGGCGCAGCTGGCGGAGGCGTGCGCGGCGGCGCTCGGGGAAGACGTGGACTTCACGCGCGCGGCGGCTCTTTATCACGACGTGGGAAAACTGCACCAGCCCGAATATTTCACGGAAAATCAGGGCGAATACAATCTCCACGACGAACTGACGCCCGAGCTTTCCGCGGACATCATCCGCTCGCATACCCAGGACGGATACGAGCTCATCCGCGCCCATCATCTGCCGCAGTTTTTGGCGGACGTGGCTTTGCAGCATCACGGCACCATGCCCATTCGCTATTTCTATGCCAAAGCGCTGAAAATGACGGACGGGGAGCTGAATATAGAGGACTTTTCCTATCCCGGACCCAAACCCAAGACGAAGATCTCGGCGATCATCATGATCGCGGACGCTTCCGAAGCGGTGGTGCGCTCGATGCAGAAACGCACGCCCGAGGACGTGGAAAAGGCGATCCGCGGCATCATCGAAGAGCGCATGGATCTGGAACAGTTCTCCGACTGCGACATCACCATGGCGGACCTGACCACGATCCGCCGCACGCTGGTGAGCGCTTTGACGGGTGTGTATCACCACCGCGTCAAGTATCCGTCCATCAAATATAGGCACACGGACGGCAAAACGACGGGTGAAAACGAATGAAACACAATTTTCGTATTTACTCGGACAGCGGGGAATTCCCCGAGGAAAACGTTAAGGCGCTCGAAAAGGCGATGGACGGGTTCGTGGATTCGGACATTCCGCTCGCCGTGGAATTTATTTTCACCGACGAGGAGGAAATACGCCGTTTGAACCGTGAAACGCGGAATACGGACAAGGTGACGGACGTCCTCAGTTTTCCCGCGCTCGACTCCATCAAGGGCAAGGCCTTGAAAAAGAGGGATTTCCCTTTGGAGATCGACGACGAGGGAAACCTTTTGATAGGCTCCGTGGCGGTCTGCGTGAAACGCGCCGAGGAACAGGCGGAAGAATACGGGCACTCGTATCAGCGGGAACTGCATTATCTCCTCGTCCACGGCATCATGCACTGTTTGGGCTACGACCATCTCACGGACGAGGAACGGGCGGAGATGCGCGAGCGGGAGGAGTTTATCCTCGCAAAACTCGGCATCTCGCGGGAAAATTGAGTCTGTCCGAGGAGAAGGGCGGCGGGGCGAGCGCCGTTTTGCCCGCCGTAGAGCAAGGATTAGGACGGCGCAGAGGACTCGCCCGAAGCGGCGTTTCCTCACTTGAAATACGGGCGATAGCGATTCGGCCGCAGGGTGCGGAACGGAAAAAAGGAAGCATATGAGAAGCGGATATATAGCGGTAATCGGCAGAGCAAACGCCGGAAAAAGCACTTTGATAAACGTAATGGTGGGCGAAAAGGTTTCTATCGTTTCGCCCAAGCCCCAGACGACGCGGGATAGGATTTTAGGCGTCCTGACGGAAGAGAACGGTCAGATCGTGTTTGTGGACACGCCCGGCATCTATAAGGCGCACAACGCCTTGACGGATATGATGATGCGGACGACGGACACTTCCGCGAAATCGGTGGATTTTATTCTGTACGTTCTCGACGGACACGAAGGGGTACGGGAGGAGGACTTTGCGCTGTTGAGAAAGTATAAGGCGCTGGGAATCCCGATGGCCGTTGCGTATACGAAAATCGACATCATGCCTCGGGAGAACATTCCCCTCGACATGGCGAAGTTTGCCGATTCCGATATAGATCTCGACGTGTTTCCCGTTTCCGCACGGAAGGGGACGAACGTCAAAAAGCTCAAAGAATTTCTTTTTTCCCAAATGCCCGAAGGGGAAAAAGTTTTTCAGCAGGAAATCGTTTCCGACAGGAGCGAGCGTTTCATGATCGCCGAAATCATGCGCGAAAAAATTTTGCTGAAATACGACAAAGAAATTCCTCACGGCGTGGCGATCGTCATCAACACCTTTTCGCAAGGGGACAACGGCGTGTACGAGATCAATCTCGATATCGTCTGCGAGAAGCCGAATCATAAGGCGATCCTTATCGGCAAGCAGGGCAGGGCGATCAAAGAGGTTTCCTCTTTTGCTCGTCAGGATATGGAGAAATTTCTCGGCGCCAAAGTTTTTTTGACCACTTACGTCAAGGTGAAGGAGGATTGGCGGGACAGGCCTTCCCTTTTGAAGGAGTATGGCTACGAGGAGTACCGCGAAAACTGATTTTTTTCGTTCGCCTCTGCCCTGCCCTCGTTCTTCCGTATAAAAGTATTTGTTTTTCCGCACCCTAAGCAATGGGATTATCCCGCGGGGAGGAAAACGAATGCACGACAGAAACGGTGAAAACGGCGCGGCTCGCTTGGCGTGGGAAATGTTTGAAAAGACGGGAAATATCAGTTATTATATGCTGTATCAGGAACTCAAACGGGATTCGAAAGGCCGTTAAACCGCTCTTCTTTATGAAAAAAGGGGCGGAAGACGCTTTTCGTTCCGCTCGTAAGCGCACAAAAGCCTTTAAAAAGAGGGATTGCAAAAGCGTCTTTTCGCTCGTGCCGCGTGAGATAAGGGACGGAAAAAAGCGGAAATTTTGCGGCCGCTTTTGCGTTTCGTTCAAAGCGCGTGGAAAACTTTATTTCATGCGGGTAAAAAAATCGGTTTTTCGTTGATGACGAAACGGGGATAGAACGTTATTTCCCATGGATGAGAAACCCTTATTTTTGCCTTGTACGAGGGGAGGAAAAAGCTTGTCCGGCTCGTCTATAAGGCGTCTTACGCGGAACGCGGAAAGAAACTGCCGCTTCGCATGAAACGGGAAAAAGGCGACTTCCCATAAGCAAATCCCGCTTGTTTACGGAAGCGAAAAGAGAAAAACTTTTTCCGCTTCGCCTCAAAAAATCATGGATTTTGCCTCGTTTGCAGCGTGAAAAAAATCCGTTTCCGAAGGGAAGACTTCTTGTTTTTCGCTTAAAGCCGAGGCGCGGGAAGGCGTCCTTTGTCAAGAAGACGGCCGGCAGCTTTTTTCACTCGGCGCGGCGCAGGAAAAATCACACAATCCCGCCCTTGGGCAAGAGGCGCGCCCTTCTCTTTAAAAGGGAAAAGAGAACGCCTGCTTTGGAAAAACTTTTCTTTCGGGCAAAGAAAGGGAAGAAGGAATCGGGAAAAACGGAGAAGAAAGCATGGAATTTAAAACGGACGCGCTTGTTTTACGTGCGGCGGATTATAAAGAGAATGACAAGCTTCTCACTCTGTTCACCCCTTCCCGCGGGAAGCTGACGGCGGGAATCCGCGGCGTCAGAAAGTCGAAGGCGAAGCTCTCTTTCGCGGCGCAGCCCTTCTGTTTCGCAGAGTATGTGCTCGCGGAGAAGGGGGGCAGGTATACGGTTATCTCCGCTTACCTGTACGACGGATTCTTTCCGCTGCGCTCGGACATCGTGCGCTATTACGCGGCGTGCGCGGTCCTCGAAATTGCGGATTCCCTGCTCATGGAGGACGGAGAGAGTCAGGCTTTGTTCATCGCGGCGGTGGAGGCGCTCAAAAATTTCAGCCTCACCGACGGCGACGCGGGGGAGATCCTTCTTTCCTTTGCGATCACGGCGCTGCACGAGTCGGGATATATGCTGGATTTGGACGGCTGCGGCGTCTGCGGCGGCGAAGTGAAGGGGAGCGTATTTTTCGATTTTGCCGCGGGTTACTTCACCTGCGCCTCCTGCGCCTTGGGCGTGCGGGCGAGCGAAGCTACTTACGAGGTCCTGCGCAAATGCGCGGGACTCACTTACGACGAAGAGAAGATTCAGGGCGGACAAAAACGCGCTCTTCGTCTGATCAGAACATACCTTGCCGAAAAGACGGAGGAAGAATATCCGTGCTTCGGCGAATTTATCCGTTTGTACGAGTAACGGCATACGCTTTTTCTTTCTGCGTTTTGAACGGTATTTTTCAAGCCTCGCACCAAGCTGCGATTTCGGGTGTTCGAAACGTACTTTTCAAAGAAAACGGAAATATTCCGTTTTTAGTGCTTTCAACAGATTTCCGTAGGGAATGAAGAATCGGAAACGTTGGAAAATCAAGCGCGAGCGCGGGAAAATGCAAAAGTCGTGACGAAAACAAGACGAAATCGGGCGCTTTTTTCGGCGGAAAGCGCCGCCGTACGGACGGAAAGACGGGGAATAAAGAAAAATGCGGCGCCCCGCCGCACAAATAGCATATCATGGAAAATAAAATAAACGAAAACACGCAAAAACAAAAGAAGGAGCAGGAAAAGCCGATGGTGACAAGAGCCGAAAAGGCAAACAGAATGAGAGCGATTCTCCGCGAGCTTCTCGGGGAAAGAACGTACAGATGGAACGAGCTTCTCGATTTTTCCGCCAAAGCATACGCGGACAAGTATCCGGGAGAGATCGAGGATATGAACGATTTGAAGGGTAAAATGGGCTCCGTACTGAGCCTGATGGAGGACGCGGGCGAAATGCACTTTGAAGCGAATATTTGCTCGCTCGTCCGCCCCGAAAACGACGGAAACGAAAAACAGACCGAAGAGAAAAAGCCGTCCGCCGAAGAAAAGAGCGAAAAGCCCGATACGGCGGAAAAGGAATCCAAACCCGCCGCAAAAGAAAAGAAGGCGGCGGTGAAAAACGAAAAGACAGAAAAAGCCGCTCCCAAAAAGCAATCGGAGCCTGCGAAAAAGAACGTCGCTCCTTTGGATACGGAGAAGAAAGCGGAAGCGAAATCCGCGCCCGCTCCGAGAAAGCGCGCCGCGAAAAAGACTATCGCCGCGCCTGCGGCGCCCACCGCTTCTGCGGCGATCGCTAAAAGCGCGGAGATTCCCGCGCAATCCGAAAAGGAAATAACGGCGCCCGTTTCCGGGCAGAAAAAAACCGCGACGGAAAAAGTCGCCGCTTTAAAATCGGAAAATGCGGAAACGCCCGCGGCCAAGCAAGAACCCGCGGCGCCCGTCAAGGAAGAAAAAGAAACGCCCGCTCCCAAAAAACGGGGCAGAAAGCCCAAGGCGGAAAAGGCGGAAGAAAAAGCGGCGGACGTCGTAAAAGAAACGACGGTCGCCGAAGGTATCGCGCCCAAGCGGCGGGGCAGAAAACCCAAAGCCGTGCAGCTTTTGATGCCGGGCGCGCCCGAAGAAGTGCCCGTTTCTCTTTCCGAGTCTGAGAATAAGGCGGAAAAAATCCTTCCGCAGCAACCCGTTTTCGATTTGACCGATTTGGCGGACGCCGTTTCCTCTCCCGCCTCTCCCGAAGAAGAGAAAAGAGAATTCCCTGAAAACGAGGCACCCGTGTCTGCGGCGACGAAAGAAAAAGAGGAAACTTCTTCGGTGCAGACGCCCGTCGTTTCCGAAATAAAAGAAACGAAGAAGGAAGAAAAAACGCCCGAAGAGAAAGAAACTATTTCGAAAGAGGGGGCTTTGACAATAAAGCCCGAGGCGAAGGTCGCGCCCGTCTTCGATATGACGCTGCTCTTGGGCGGCGGGAAAAAGCAGGCGCCTAAGGAGTCCTCTTTACAAAAGCCGACGGCGCAGAAAGAAACGCTCCCCGCGTCTGCGGCGCAGAAATCTCCCGAGGCGAAAGAGAACAGACAGGAAATAAAAACGGAGAAAAGGCCCGAGGAAAAACAGACGAAAGCAGAGGAGAAAGCCTCTGCCGCACAGCCCTCCCGCGAAGAAAAAAGTGTCGAGCGCCGCAAAGAAGAACTCGTGCTTTCGCCTGCGGCGGCACAGCCGCAGGAAACGAGAAGACCTGTTCTTCCCGAATTTGCCTTTTTGGGCAACGCTTCGGCAAAAGCCGCGGCCGCAAATCAGCGCCGCAACGCAGAGGCTCCGAAAGAATCTGCCGCAGAAAGCGCGAAAGAGCCTGCCCGCAGTGTCAACGCGGCCGGCGTAAAGGCAGAATCGACTGTCGGTAAGCAATCGGCGCCCGCTATGCCGTCATCTTCGGCCAATCGTTCCAAAACGGAAATTTCTGCCGTTTCTCCCGCTCCTTCCGCGGCGAAGAGTCCGGTTGCCTCTGTCCGCGAAGCGGCAAAAGACGGGGGGCAGGGAAACGGCAGCGGCAGTTCTTCCGCCGGCGCGGGAAGCAGCGGCCCGGTGCGCGGCGGCAGAAGGAACGTGCGCCGCGGCGGCAGACCGACGCCCGCTTTGCCCGAAACTCCCGAGGAAGCGCTGAAAGCGGAGTTTTTGAAGCGGCTGCGCTCTTTGGGCGGCGACTATTTCGAATATTATTCCGTGTATCTGTTGGAGAGGTATTCTTTGCGGAACGGCAGGCGTTTGGAAGGGATGCGCGTATCGGGCGGCGAGCGCGACGGCGGCATCGACGGCGAGATAGAACTCACCGATAAATTCGGCTTCCGCGAAACCATCTACATACAGTCGAAGAACTGGGATCCCTCGAAAGGGGATCTGGAAAAGTGGGTGGTCGGAGAAACGCTGTTGCAGCAATTTATCGGAGCGGTGGCTTGCCGTCAGGCGAAGGAAGGCAAGCAGCACAGCCGCGGCATTTTCATCACCACCTCGCATTTTACGCCCGAAGCGAAGGAACTTCTCGAAACGATGTCGGATAAGTTCATCGGCTACGATTCGGACGACGTATTCGAGGCGGCCAAGGAATGCTCGTTCGGGCTTGTGAAAAAAGACGGCGAGTGGGCTTTGGACGAAGAACTGCTTTCGGGCGGCAAAGCGTTCTTCAATTTGATGTGACTGCACATCTTTCGCAAAACTCAGTAAATAAACGTCTTTACGGCTCTCCCGGGCGGCGCGCTTCGGGCAGAGCCGTCTTTTTTGGTTTTTCGGCAGAGCGCGGAAAGTCCCGTATGTTTTTTCCGCGAAAATTCCGCCGACGGCGCAATACGGTCGTCAAAGCTTTGCCAAATAAAGCTCTTTTATCAGCCTACCGATTTTCCGCTTTTCAAAAATTAAAAAATACAGTTTTTTCGGCTCGTTTTTTCCGATGAAAAAAAGACGGGGATATTGACAACGGATTTTAAATGCCGTATAATAATAGGAAAATGAACGGGGGAAAAGAAATGAAAAGACTGGGAGTTATTCTGGCGGCGTTTGTCCTCATGGGAAGCTTATCGGGAACGGCGTGCGGCGGGGAAACGACTAAGAAGGGAGAAAATTCGATCGCACAGGGGCTTTACGAATGGGAAAGAGCCACTTTGATGTTTTATGAATCGGATTATGACGAAAACAGGAATCTTTCGGGCGTAAGAACAAAAGTGGAAGATACCTATTACGCCTTTGAAACGGGCGTTTCCGAATGGAAAAGGGAAAATTTCATCAGCACGTGCGAAAGCATTGCCGCAAAGACGGGAGAGCGTGCGGAATATGTGTACGCGGGCGAAAGCTACTCCTATTCCGTTAAAGACGGCAAGGCGGTGTTTTTGCCGATAGAAGCGGATAACGCGGAGATCGCGGCGGGAATTTTATCGCTGAATTATGCCCTGGGGATTCCTTACGGGGCGGCGTATGCGCTCGGATACGGAGTCTGCAAAGAGGCGGGACTCGACCTGCCCGAAATCTGTTCGGACGAAGAACTTCAAGAAACGTTGAGGGCAAAGCCCGAAACCGCCGATTTGACGCTGCCGCTGTTCTATTCCGACTTTTCGACGGAGGAGCAAAAGCAGGCGGCGAGAGCGCTGTCGGTGAAACTGTATGAAACGGCTGGCAAAGAGCGCCTGGAAAGCTTGTTGAAAGAACCCGTCCGCGCGACGCTGGAAGATAAATTTTCGGGATACATAAAAGGGATTTGCTATCGTTTGGATACGCCCTTGCCCTTTGAAATCGGGATTCCCGAGTACGAATTTTCTCAGACGCAGAAATATCTTGTCGCGGACAACGAACGGGTGCGTTTTTCCTTCCGCTTCGGTTATGAGGACATCAGCTATAAATATTTCGACAGCTATGCGGAGCTGAAAACTTTTTTGAGGGAAAGTTTACCCGCCTTTGAGAAAGTTCGGGCGCTGGTCAATCCCAAGTATGCGAAAAAGGTATGGTTTTTAATGGACGAAATAGAAACGAGGAGAATGAACGTAGGGGGAATTACCTTTTCAAACGGTTTCGTGATTTGCGGCAAAGTGGGCGCGGTCTGTCATGAATACGCCCATGCGGTCAGCGAGGACTTTATGGAGCGTACGGAAAGCTATTGGACGGGGGAGGCGCTGCCCATGTACTGCGGGGCTTCTTTCGGAACGTATTACGCCGAAGAACTTTTGAACATTTATATAAAATCGGAAATCGAAAAAGACTCGCCGTATTACGAATACTATCAAAGCGTCAAAAAGATGATCTGGCAGTATCCGACCGCAGACGGCAGGGAACTGAGCGATCTGTTGGCGTATTGCTTCGAGAGTCTTTTCCCGGGCGAATTTATCCGTTGGGGCACGGAGCCGTACGGCGGCTATCAGGCTTTGCAGGAGCAGGTGGGCGCGTCGCTGACGAATTATCTCCTTCAAACTTACGGCGAAGAGAAATATCTGAAATTATATTACGGCAAAGACGAAACGGAAGAGAGAGTATATAAAAAGACTTTCGACGAACTTCGCGCCGAGTGGTTTGAAACATTAAAAAGTAAATACGAAAAATAGGGAAGGGGCAGGTATTCGGCTATCGGAAATCCTTGCGCGAAAGGAGAAGAAAAAAGCGTTTTCAGGTCGATTTTTTTGAAAAAAACGGCGCGCAAATTTTTCCGCGAAAACAAAAAAAATTTGATAAAAAGGCGAAAAAATCTAAAAACGCCGCGCGAAAGGCTTGATATTTCTTGCGATTTGTATTAAAATGAATAATGGTCAAACGAGTAGGATATAAAATCCGAAAAGAATAAAGTTAATAATCTCAATGGAGGAAAAAATCAATTATGGCAAAAAAGTATTGCTACCTCTTCACAGAGGGTAATGCGAAGATGCGCGAGCTGCTCGGCGGCAAAGGCGCGAACCTTGCGGAAATGACCAATATCGGTCTTCCCGTTCCTCAGGGCTTCACCATTTCCACGGAGGCTTGCACGCAGTATTACGAGGACGGCAGACAGATCAATCCCGCTATTCAGGCGGAGATTATGGAGTACATCGACAAGATGGAAAAGATCTGCGGCAAGAAGTTCGGCGACAAGGTCAATCCCTTGCTCGTTTCCGTCCGTTCCGGCGCCAGAGCGTCCATGCCCGGCATGATGGACACCATTTTGAACCTCGGCCTCAACGAAGAAGTCGTCAACACCATCGCTCAAAAATCGGGCAATCCCCGTTGGGCTTGGGACTGTTACAGAAGATTTATTCAGATGTATTCCGACGTCGTCATGGAAGTCGGCAAAAAATATTTCGAACAGCTCATCGATCAGATGAAGGAAAAGAAGGGCGTGACGCAGGACGTCGAACTCACCGCGGACGATTTGAAGGAACTCGCTTCCCAATTCAAAGCGGAATATAAGGCGAAGATCGGCGAAGATTTCCCCGACGATCCCAAGGAACAGCTTTTCGGCGCGATCAAGGCGGTCTTCCGTTCGTGGGACAACCCCCGCGCCAATTATTACAGAATGCAGAACGATATCCCTTACAGCTGGGGCACCGCGGTCAACGTGCAGATGATGGCGTTCGGCAACATGGGCGACACGTCGGGCACGGGCGTTGCGTTCACGCGCGATCCCGCCACGGGCGAAAAGAAGCTGATGGGCGAATTTTTGATGAACGCGCAGGGCGAGGACGTCGTCGCGGGCGTGCGCACCCCGATGCCCATCGCAAAGATGGCGGAAGTCATGCCCGAAGTTTACGAGCAGTTCAAGGGCATCTGCAACACCCTCGAAAATCACTACCGCGATATGCAGGATATGGAGTTCACCATCGAGGACAAAAAGCTGTATATGCTGCAAACCCGTAACGGCAAGCGCACCGCGCAGGCCGCTATCAAGATCGCGTGCGACCTCATCGACGAGGGAATGATCTCCGAGAAAGAAGCGCTGATGCAGATCGATCCGAAGACGCTCGACGCGCTTTTGCACCCTCAGTTCGATGCTAAGGCTTTAAAAGCGGCGAAGCCCGTCGCTTCCGCTCTGCCCGCTTCGCCCGGCGCTGCCTGCGGCGGCATCGTGTTCACGGCGGAGGACGCCGTGGAAGAGGGCAAGAAAGGCAAAAAGGTCGTCCTTGTGAGATTGGAAACTTCCCCCGAAGACATTGAGGGGATGCACTACGCGCAGGGCATCCTCACCGTCCGCGGCGGCATGACCTCCCACGCGGCAGTCGTTGCCCGCGGCATGGGTACCTGCTGCGTTTCCGGCTGCGGCGACATCAAGATGGACGAAGCGAACAAGCAGTTCACCCTCAAAGGCAAAGTATATAAAGAAGGGGACGTCATTTCCCTCGACGGTTCCACGGGAAACATTTACGGCGAAGCGATCCCTACGGTGGCGGCGGATACGTCCAGCGGTTACTTCGGACGCATCATGCAGCTCGCGGACAAATATAAGGCGCTCGGCGTAAGGACGAACGCGGATACTCCCAAGGACGCGAAGCAGGCGGCTTCCTTCGGCGCGCAGGGCATCGGGCTTTGCCGCACCGAGCATATGTTCTTCGATCCCGAAAGAATCGGCGCGTTCCGCGAAATGATCTGTTCGGATACGGTGGAAGAGAGAGAAACGGCGCTCGCCAAGATCGAGCCCATGCAGCAGGCGGACTTCGAGGGCTTGTTCGAGGCGCTCGGCGGCTATCCCGTCACCATTCGTTTCCTCGATCCTCCCCTTCACGAGTTCGTTCCCACGGACGAAGCGGACATCGCGGCTCTCGCCAAGACGCAGGGCAAAACGGTGGCGCAGATCAAACAGATCATCGCCGATTTGCACGAGTTCAACCCGATGATGGGACACAGGGGATGCCGTCTTTGCGTCACCTATCCCGAAATCGCGGTGATGCAGACGAAAGCCATCATCAAGGCAGCCATCAATATCAAGAAAAAGCATCAGGATTGGAACATCGTTCCCGAAATCATGATCCCTCTGACGGGCGAAGTCAAAGAAATGAAGTTCGTCAAAGACATCGTGGTGAAAACGGCGGACGAAGTCATCAAAGCCGCGAAAGCAGACCTCAAATATGAAGTCGGCACCATGATCGAGATCCCGAGAGCGGCTTTGACGGCGGACGAGATCGCGAAGGAAGCCGAGTTCTTCTGCTTCGGCACCAACGATCTGACGCAGATGACGTTCGGATTCTCCCGCGACGACGCAGGCAAATTCCTGCCCGCCTACTATGAAAACAAGATCTATGAATCCGATCCGTTCGCGCGTCTTGACACGGTCGGCGTAGGCAAGCTGATGGAAATGGCGGTAGAACTGGGCAGAAAAACCCGTCCGGGTATGTCCTGCGGCATCTGCGGCGAGCACGGCGGCGATCCTTCCTCCGTGGAGTTCTGCCACAAGATCGGTCTTTCTTACGTTTCCTGCTCGCCTTTCCGCGTTCCCATTGCGCGCCTTGCGGCGGCTCAGGCGAACATTCGCAATCCCAGGTCCTAAATCTTGGGCTAGAACTTAATCAAAA